>Ga0070730_10000356_pt1 | contig 55713 bp, 53 predicted proteins | sample Coa_R1_3_FD_66447 | JGI IMG/M metagenome (GOLD analysis project Ga0070730, IMG submission 66447) | Surface soil microbial communities from Centralia Pennsylvania, which are recovering from an underground coalmine fire - Coalmine... | ecosystem: Environmental > Terrestrial > Soil > Unclassified ... | reverse complement strand
ATGCAAATATTTCTGAGGTTGATGTACGAATTAAGAATACATCTATTTCGACCAAACAAGCGAATATTATAGAAGAAAATGGCGAATATTTCATTCAAAACGCTCAAGAAAAAGGAGTAAAAACTGGTGGATTGTTTGTTGACCAGAGTCTTGTTGAGCCAGGAAAAAGGGTTCCTTTACAGAAGGGCCAAGAACACACGGTACATTTGGGCAGTGTGACTGCATATGCCGGGGGCATGCCTGTACCTGGTGGACAAACATACGCGGTGCAGATTGATAATGCCGGTAATTTGGTTTTCACAAATGCAACAAGTGGCCGGCCTGAATTTTTAAAGTCTGGGGTTGAAGTTGGAACCCGAACCTTACAAATTCTAGTCCCAGCAAACGAAGCAATAAACGCTGTTGTTGGGGCAGTTGGTGAAGTTTCTTTAGTTGAAGCGCAGTCAATTGTTCCTGAGGCTGCGAGAGAGAGTGCGGCTGGTGCTGTTGATGCGGGTGCTCAGGGTTTGGAGAACGGAATAAATGGTGTGGAACAAACCGTCGATGGTGGTACCAAATGCATTACCTTGCACGTTATCCCAGTTGCCTATGCTGCAGGGTCTAACCCAATGAGTTGCGCATTCATCACACCACTCCACCAACTTTTTGAATCTGCAAAAAATACTATTCAAACTTTTGATGATGGAGTAGCGAATCTACTAGGAGTTTCTTCGTCTCCTACATCAGCAGACTATGCAGCCGAAAGCACCTCACTTCAAACGAAAAATGACCCTCTTTCACAAATTGTGAGAACTCAAACAGCAAAGGAATTACTTAATTTGGCACAGAAAAATCCGGCGGTGAATCAGTATTTAATTGCTCACCCTGAAGCTGAGTTTGGTTTGGAGAAGAATCCACAAACCGGTCAGCTCGAACCGGCGAGTGGCTGTCCAGTTTCTAGTTTACCTACCCATATTTACACCGCAGAAGGAAAACCGGTGGAACAGGTGCTAGGATGCATCCGATTTAATGGTTTGGTGGGTACTGTTGCAGAAATGCGTCAAGCGATTGCCGAACAATTTCCAAATGCACGAGAGGTTGGATATGGAAAATTTGGATACTTCTTTTTAGATGAGACTACTGGAATTGGTATAAAAATAATTAATCCAGAACCAGAACTGAGTAAGAAAGAAATAGAAAATGGGGTGAGCGTCTCAGACGTTGTTAATCAGGGTGAAATAGAAATTAAACAACAGTACTTAACCTTGTTTTCCCATAATGGAGATGGTGGTTTGCCTGTTGCTCTGGATAAAATCACCATCGACAACGGTGGAATGGTTGGATTTACGATGGAGGGTATAGGAAATTCCAAGAGACTGGCTGATTTTGGTGGAACACTGACAAAAGACGAGGTTGAAAAAGCAATTATTGAGTATCAGCAACTCACTCATCGAGATCCTGACCACCCCGATGTATACTTTCATGGTGATCTTCATAGCAGAAATGTGCTTGTGGTGACAAATCCTGACGGCACACACAGGGTACGTATAATTGATCCGGCAAGCGACTATATGGTTGGAATACGTTGGATTAGAATGACGGATGAACAAATACAGACTCAGTCGCTTGAAGAATGTCAAAAATATGTGCGAATGCTTTTTCCAAAGATGGGATTCGATGAGAGAATAGCATACGGACCACAATTATTGGGATTATGTCAATAAGAACAGAAACACCTTTCAATTTTTCTCAGATTGCTTCGGAACTTTATGGTCTCGAAAGTTTGGAGCGACAACAACGAATACATGATTTCGTTCAGCATATCGAAGGAAGTGAGCATAATTTACTCTTAGCGCTCTTTATTTCGTATCACTTTGGGAATGAAATTCCAGATCAAGACAGGGAGGCAATTAACGAACAACTTCATCTGTATGTCGATGCTGCGAAAGGACGACAAGATTTCTCTAACGCTGTAAAAATTGCTCAAGAAAATATGAGCATCCTGCACCAGGAAGTCTCGTCATGTTTTGAAAGAATCTTTGAGCAAGAAGATGGTTTGGGAATAACCTCCTCTGATTATTTTGTGTTAAGTCCTTTATTGCAACCAAATGCATTGGTTGAAGAACTGATGGGTTTAGAATGTGCATTTTTAGCTAAGGTTTATCAAAAAAAAGTGGGAGGTCGGGGCAGAGTTGAGTTTTTTATAGATAAAAATGGCCAACCGGGTGTGAAAATGGAGAGAGTAGAAACCTCTGCCTCATCTTAAGAATAAATAGTTCTTTAGTCCTTGTGTCTCGGCAAAAAATATGCTGAACTAAATACAGAAATTGTTATGGAAATTCCCGCCCAACCCCAACCAACTGTCGCACGCACTGCGGCAGCAAATTCTTCAAACAACCTGACAAGTTTTTTGCGTGAGCTCGTTGTCTTTTTGTTTCAACAGCGCGCGTTTACTTACCCGATTTTTCTTTTGCTGCTGATTTTAATCGGCGGTTACTCACTGAAAAAAATGTACATGACGCCCACGCGCACGGTCACGGTCGTGGGGGTAGGGACAAAAATAGTGGCGCCGGACCAAGCGACGGTTTCTTTTTCACTAGTCTACCCGGCGCAAACCCAAACTGATGCGATCAATGGAGGTGAAACAAAATTTAATGCAATTTTAAGTTCAATCGGCGCAGTGAAACCAACGATTGAAAAAACGGCGTACCAAGTGGTACAGAATACTGGGACGGCAACGACGGGGCAGGCCGCGAGCGCAGCGAGCGGTTATCAATATGTCAACGCGGCCAAAATCACAATTAACAACCCAGCCCAAGCCGCAGATTTAGTAAAAACGCTTTATGCAAATGGCGCCACGCTCGTGACCCAGCCACTCTTTTTGCCAAAAGATAAAGACACGGTAGACCAAGAAGTCCAACAAGCTGCAGTGCAAGATGCTCGCAACCAAGTTCAACAACTCGCGCACGCTGCCGGTGCCTCAGTTGGTCGTGTTGTTTCCATTCAACCAGGAACGTCGACAGGCCAAACAGGCACGGCCATCACTGGTAACGTTCAAAATTCCACAGTCGCGAATTCAAAAGTCGCACCTGATCTTACCAATACCATGGCTGAAATCACCATTCAAGCAACCACAACTGTGACTTACGAGCTTCAATAATTACTTCGGGGGAATTCTCTCTTTTTACTTTCCGCTATATCTTTTTTCGTAATCACTCACGACTTGTTGGCAGTAGGTATACCGAGCAAACTCAAACGTCTTTTCCATCAACGGAATGTTCTTTGTCGTACTTTCGTTACTCAAATTTCCAGAGCTGCTCGCATTTTGAGCACTATTTGTTGAGTTTGAGTGATCGTCCTTTGCACCCAAAACTTTCCCCAACTGCGTGACCATCGGTGCGAGCTGGCCAGCTTTTGCAATACTTGCATCTGCCAACGGCTTTAATACTTGTAAGCTATGTAGTGCGCTTTGTAATTTTTCATTGTGAATGCGCGAGCTCGCATAGTACGCCCCAGCCCCCACGATCGTGAGCACTAAAATAAATATGAGCACCGACTTAATGAATTTCATTAGGTAAAGTATAGCAGAGTGACTCGAACGTGATTGTGCGCATGCCAGGACTCGAACCTGGAACCCTCAAGGTATAAGCTTGATGCTCTAACCAATTGAGCTACATGCACTTTGGTTTTTCACTTTAGGTTTTTGCCAGCGATACGAATTATATCAGGTTATGTTAAGAGGTCGGCATCTCCGTACCTTATTATAATAGTGGCCTGGTGCGCCTGGATTTTCCCAAGAAAAAAAGCCTACAGGAGTATCAGTCCCAAAACGCCGATAATCACAGCGCCGGTTCCAATGCCCACAAACTCGAAAGTGGTGTCAGTGTTTCCGGAAACTGGCAGCGTTTTTGCGGTAGTTGTTCTGGCGCTGCGGGAAGTACGAGAAGTTGTTCCAATTGTCCCGGTCGTGTCAGTTCCGCTCGTAGCAGTAAACGGTGTTGGCGAAGGAGTTGCTGCTGCTGGTCCACAATGGTCATCACTAATATTTGTATTGATACGGCAGCGCAAACCTTGATTGGTATTTACACAAATGTAGCCGTTTGCTGCACAGTCGGCATTTGTGCCGCATTGTTGATTACACCCAACTGGTGGTGCAGAAGTGGGGGGTGGTTGGCAGCCGGCGTCGCTGACATTTGTGGCTAAACGACACACATCTTGGTAGCACACCGTGTTGCTGTTCACGCTTTGACATTGTGAATCACTAGAACACGATTGGTTGCACGAGTATGAAGTGGGCGCGTTGGTTGGGTTTGAAGTTGGTGCAGCAGTGGCGGCGGGAGCTGTTGTTGCTGGCGCGGTGGTAGCTGATGTCGCAGCAGCTGTGACCGCAGCGGCACTACTAAAGCTGATCGTATGACAAGCTGTTCCTTGCCCACTTGTCGGGCACGAAATCGCAAAACTATCAAACGCTGCTGTTGATGTGACTGTAGATTGATTGGAATAGAGTTGCTCTTGTACAAAAACACCGCTACTACTTTTTGCCAAAGCGCCGGCACCAGAAGAACCAAGAAGCTGGAACTGTCCATTACCCACTTTCACATATCCAGAAAGTGTGTCTGAGGACCGCACTAACCGTAATGTAATATCTGCGGAGTTGGTAAAAATATCTGTCGAAAACTGGAATGGATTGGTGTTGTTTTCGTTGCCATAAAATTTAACGGTATGATTGCCTAAACCTGTCGTGACAACTGCAAGTGTGACCAGTCGAAAATCCGTCCCGGTATTATTTGGATCACCGAGATTGAGTTGCGCGCCATTTTCTGTTGTTTTGCTGAGGGTTGGATTCGTCACTAAGTTAACCAAGTGTGTGTCAACTTGAAAATCGCCGACAAGTATCTTGTTTACCGATGCACTTGCTCCTCTGCCTGTTGAGTTTGCGGGAACCTGGAGAGAAAGTTTGCCGCCTGCGAGACTAGCGCCGGGTGTTAAAACAAATTGCGCTGGCGAACTAAATGTCGATGCTGAAGCACCACTACACACTAAAGGGAGAGCCGCCTGAGTTGGACACGAAATCGTAAAACTATCATACGCTACTGTGGATGCGGTCGAAGATTGAGCAGAAAATAGTTGGGCAATAGCCGTCACTGGAGTGGTGCTAGTTGCCACTGTGGGAGTTGTGGACCAACCCACGAGTTGGAAGTTGCCCGTGCCAACTTTTACATATCCATATACTGTGTTCGATGACCGAATTAACCGAAGTGTAATGTCTGTGACTTGTGAAATAGTGATCGAATTAATCAGAGTCCATTGGGAGTGAGCACTGCCAGTGCCATCTGCATAAGCGAGATCAGCATGATGTTTGCCATGGGAGTCGGTAGATCCTTGAATGATGACGTATACACCAGACCCACTGGATAATTCTAGCTGTGCGCCATTACTCACCCCAGTCGTGGGGGTGGTGGTGAAGTTTGCAATATGTGCATCAAGTTGCACATCTCCGGTAAATGACTGGTCTGTGGTTGCATTGACTGATGTGCCTGTTGAGTTTGCGGGAATTTGCAGAGAAAGTCTCCCTCCTGCAAGACTTGCACCGGGTGTTAAAGCAAAATGAGCAGGTGTGGCAAACGTATATGTGGAACCATTGGAGCAAGTAAGCGGAGCAGCTGCAGCGGCTGGACAGCTTGGTGCACTACACTTGCCAGCAGTACATGTAAATCCAGAAGGACATTGGGTTACTGAGGTACACGCAGTGCCGCAGCCAGGTGCGTTATTGCCGGTGCTCGCTTGGTGGCGAATTTCCTGTGAACTTTGTGCTAAAAAGTAACTGACCACTCCACCAATGAGTAAAACAAAAAGAATAATTCCGGCAATCAAGTACGTGCGGCTTTTTTTTGAACCAACGTGCGTTTTGAGTGGTGTTTTGAATTGTGGAAATTTACTCGTCTTTTTTAGTGTGACGAGCGGAACTGGTTTTGGTTGATTAGTTTTTGGTACGTTACTCGTTGCGTTGATCATTTGTTTTTACCAACTTTCAAATGGTTGACATGTGCTTGCGTCACTGCCAGAACACACACGACACTGCACAGAAAAACTGCCTTGTTGTGAAACAGTAAAGTTTTGCGAGACGTTATTTCCTGCAGCTGTAGCGACGACTGTTTGAATCGTGCCGTCCGGTTGTTTGACTCTAAATTCGTAGTGATTGGCGCTGCTGACTTGTCCACAACTAAACGTGACCGTGTCACCAACAGTTGGACTTTGTTTACTCATGGTAACGCCCATGCATGCGGGACCAATGGCGGGTGTGGTAGAGATGCCGCAAGCACTTTGCAGTTGGGCGAGGGTGGTAATGGGGGCACCGTTAGGATCGGCAAGGTAATTGAGAGTAGTATCTGTAGCACATGTTTGTCTGGTGTAACCATTTTGCGGTGCATTTGGTGAACAATATGTATTGTTTAAGCTACAACTCGGTCCGGTAGCGGATAAGCAACCAGAGCCGGATTTACACAATGGTAAAAGCCCCAGTCCTGACCAATATCCACATTTATCACCACAGTTTTGGGTAGGAGTGTTGCAGCCACAAATTGTGCCAGGGGTTGTGTCTGTGGGACAATTGGGATTCACGCATATTTTGTTTGCACCACAGACTGTTTTCCAGTTGCCACCGGAGCCGGGCTTGCAGTCCGCATCAGTTTTGCATGCTTGGCCACAAATCGAAGTCGCTGCGGCAAAAACAGAATGGGTTTGGTTCACAAAAAAGACGAAAAATGTAAAAGCAAAAATCGCAGTAAAAACAAGAAACTTTCTCATGCATTCAGTCTACAATATTTTCTACAACAGGAGCAAGCCAATTGCGCCGATAATCAATGTGCCAGCGCCAACGCCCACGAACTGTATGGTGTTCTGTGTGTTGCCGGCGACTGGAATTTTCACTGGCTTCACTGGTTGCGGAGTGGCTTGCGGAGCTGTTGGTTGGTAAACGTACGTCACTTGTGGAGGCGTGCAGGTGTTGCTGTTAACATAGTTTTGCAAGCGGCAGCGAGTGCCACTGCCAGTGTCGTAGCAAATGTAACTACTGTTCGCACAGTCAGCGTTTGTGGAGCAACTTTGGTTGCAACCAACTTGTGGAGTAGGTGAGGGTATGACCACTGGTTGACAACTGGTGGCGCTCGGATTGTTGCTCAAACGGCAGTTGCCAAAGTAGCAAATATAGCTAGAGTTGACTGTTTGACATTGTGCATCGGTGCTGCAAGTGCTGTTGCACGCATACGTATTTGCCGGTGGCGTACATGTTGTTGATGAGCGATTAACGTCTAAGCGACACGTATTACCTTGGTCACTTGCACACACGTAGCCGGAGTTGACTGTTTGACATTGTGAATCGGCGCTGCACGGACTGTTACAGGAATAAATGTTTGGCGTTGGCGTTGGGGTAGGTGTAGGTGTGGGCGTAGGAGTCGGTGTCGGGCTTGTTGACGGAGTGCCCACAGTAACCGGCACAGAACATGTTGCAGTAAAGACACATTGTGGTGTCGTGCCACTATTGTCACACGTCATGCCTGTGGGACATTGCGTGGTGCCAAACGAAGCTGTGCATGCGACTCCGCCAGGAGCAGACACATTTGCGGTATTCGTGATTGTCGTACCGGTTGCTACAGTTGTACTTAACTTGACGCGGAAAATGTGGGTGACTCCAGCAGTTGTGCCAGCGGGCATTCCTGGACACGTCAGTGTGCGAGTAGTGGCGTTATATGCAGTGGCACCGCAGTCACTATCTAAGAACGTAAATTGGTCTAAGTTGCTGCCAGTGAGTGGATCGGTCATTGAAATTTGGATAGTACTGGGGCTGGTATTCGTTGCAATAACTTTAAAAACAACTGTGTCTCCGGGGAGAAAAACCGATTGCGTTTGAACGAGATTATAGTTGCCAGCTGAGTTGGTGAGCTCATCGCGGTAACTCGTTTTTTGACAAGCGATATTTGAGTTGATATTTGGGACGGTGAAGCTCACTCCACATGACGCGGAAGTTTCTGCCACGTGACAACTCGCTGCGTCACATTTTTGACTTGTACATGTAAATCCAGAAGGACAATCGGTTATCGACGTACACGCAGTGCCACAGCCCGGTGCTGTGTTACCAGTGCTCGCTTGGTGACGGAGCTCACCGATGCCGGTTTGTTGGGCCGCGAAGTATGCCACACTACCACCAATCAAAAGTGCAAGTAACAACACTGCGCCAACAATCAGGCCTTTGCCACTTTTCTTTTTTGGCGGAGTTAGTGGAGCTGTGGTTTTTCCAACTGGTGGAGGAGTTGGTGGGGTGGTATGGACTGGAGGTATGGTTGGAGTGGAGACTGATGGTGTTGGTGCCGGAGTGGTCATAGTTGGCATCGGAGCTGGCATCGGAGCCACTGGCACAGTTGCCATTGGTGTTTTTGTTGGTGGATTTGCCGCTACTGAGTTTGTGGTGTTCGCACTCAACTGCGCCAAAATATCATCAAAAGATTGCGACGGGTCAACATTTTTAGTGTTTGGCATCGGGCTGGTGGTGTTGTTGGTGGGCAAGCCACTGACAGCGTTAATCATAATTATTGTGTCCTATATGCCTGACATGTGCTTTCGGCGGCACCGGTGCAGATGCGGCACTGTGCGCTAAATGCTCCTGGTTGCGTAACGGTAAATTGTGCGGAAACGTTGTTTGTTGCTGTGAGTGACTGTGTCGTGCCGTCCGGTAATGTGACTTGGAATTCATAGTGATCGACGCCACTTACTTGGCCACAAGTGAACGTGACTGTATCGCCGAGCACTGGATTCGCTTTACTGACTGTTAAGTTTAAACAGACCGGTGCCGGAGGAGTAGGAGTGGGAGTTGGGTGGGAACCAGGAGGTGTGCTACCACCAGGTGTTTGTGTCGTGGGGGATGGTGTAGCAGATGCTAATGGTCCGGCTCCGCAGGATAAACCGGGTTCCGAGACACAATAATCAGTTCCGTTACTACACTTATAGCAATTTAAACCGCCAGCTGCACAACCATCAAAATTACTACCTGTCGCTGAACATGGACTGGTTGTCTGATAATGAGTGACGTTCGCCGTTATACAGGCATGATTGTTGGACTGCACCGCATCGGAGCCAGAACCGTCAAAGGAGCACATTGTGCCTACGCCATTTCCTGAACACGATGTTGCTTGGCCGGGAGAACATGACTTTGTAAATGTCTTGCCATTCCAAGTTATTGTAGAGCCAACAGCTGGGCAAACGACTGATGAGCAATAGGAACTCGCTTGGTTGCCTCTAATTTGTTCAGTCACTAATTGGCGGTCGGTATGACCACTGCCTCCGCAAGAACAACCAACGACGTACGTGGGATTGCCGCCGCATGCTGGTTGCCCAGAACCTCCGCAAAGTTGCCCATTATCATAACCACACACTTGGTTTGCTCCGCACACAAATCCGCCACCTCCTCCGCCACCAGTCGTCGGTGTGCCACTCAATTGACATACGAGTTCTGCTCCAACTTTATTGCAATTTGTTTCTCCGGGTTGTGGATTCGGAGCACTAACTGAAGTACCGAATGGACCGGCATTGTAATGAGTGCCATTGATGGTAATATCCCCTAAAGATGCGCAAGTGCTGTGTGTTCCAGTTGATGAATAAATTGTGCCTCCTGGACAACCAAAATTTGTTGCTTCGTTGGTGACTTCTTGGGCAGCTGCTGGGTCTGATGCAATTAGACATGTGTGTCCAGTAGGATCTCCAGGATTGGCAACATATCCGGATGGGCAGGCAGTCGCTGAACGAGCAACGATTAATGGGGATGAGGCGGGACAATTTCCAGCACCACCTACGCATGAATTAGTTGAAGAACAAAAATATGATGCGGCTGGGTCAGTACAATTACTTTGGTCAATAAGGAGTGTCTTTACATTGTGTACCAAAATTCCATTTGCAAAAAAAGTGTGTGTGTCCTGAATTGCCGAAAGATTGTACGTTTGGTGGGGGCCTAATACCGGTTGAGCGTTTAACAATATTGTACTGGACACAACGCCATCGCTATACGTAATCACCGTATCTCCAATCACGAGCGGCGAAACTTGAATTTTATATTTTGCAAATGCGGCGGCGGGATCATAGGCAGCCCACCCTTTATTTTTGACGTAATATCGATGGTTTGTTGTGTTCGTGGTAACGGTGCCATTTGCAAACGTTAGTTGAACAAGAAAAGTATTTATCGGAGCTTCAAGTTGTAGTACTGGTTCATTGAGGACTTGATTGCTGTTAACGTCGTACGATTTGATGACGTCGCCAACTTTCACATCTTCAATGTTTTTCAAACTGTTGTCGGCCATCGTAATTTTGGTACCAGCCACAAAACAGCCACTAGATTGAGGAGTGGCTGAAGGAGCAGGATTACATACAAAAATACCGCCATTGTAACTTGCGCCATATTGACATGTATGTCCGCCGCTATCGATGGTATAGACGTTACCAACGCTCGCCTGTTGTCGAATTTCTTGTTTCTGGGTAGACAAATAATATGCCACCACAGCACCGACGACGAGCAATATTCCTCCCAACACAGCAAGAGCAAACTTTAACGTCACTTTCTTGTGAGCGGGTGGTCGATTACCGTTTATCGTTTCCATAAAGACCAACAAAATATTTCCTGGTTAACGATAGACGAAACTCACCTATACCGTCAAGGGAGAACAAAAGGCGAAAGTTGGGCGGCGATGTGGTAGAGTATGGACGCGTATGTTCACCCAAAAACACTCTTCACAAATCGAGAAGGCGCATAAAGAAATTCTTGCGGCTGTTGGAGGCGAAAAAGTTTCTGCAGAACTGCAGGAAAATACTCCACGTCGGGCGGCGAAGGCGTTGATGGAGTTGCTGGACGCAGAGGAACAGTTTAAGAATTTAAACTGGAAAATGTTTCCGGTACTAACCGAAAAACCTGGTCTAGTCATCGTGAAAGACATCTTTTTTTCTTCTTTGTGTGAACATCATTTACTGCCGTTTTTTGGTACAGTATCAGTAGCGTACTTGCCAAGTGAAAAAATTGTGGGTGTGAGCAAAATTCCACGTTTGGTGAAAGCGTGTGCGCACCAGTTGCAGCTACAGGAACGACTGACGCGGCAGATCGCCACTTATATACAAGAAAAATTGGCACCACGCGGCTTGGCGGTTGTCATAAAAGCACAGCACGCGTGTATGTTCAGTCGCGGCGCTCGGTCGCAAGCGGAGATGGTGACGAGTGTGATGGAGGGGGAGTTGAAAAGCGATGCTGCGCTGCGCGAAGAGTTTTGGCACACAATTAGTAGATAAAAACATGAGACAAACTTGGGAATTATTGTTGGCAATGACTGAGCGAGAGATAAAAGCACGCTATAAATTTGCGGTGCTAGGGTTTTTGTGGATTTTTTTAAACCCACTGCTGCAAATGCTGGTAATTGGTATCATTTTTTCGTTTGTGTTGAAAGTGCCCATTCCCAATTACTTTGCGTTTTTATTTACGGGATTATTAGTGTGGAATTTTTTTTCAATGACCTTGCTAAAAACAACACCATCAATTGTTTTTGAGTTGGGACTCATTGAGAAAGCAAAGTTTCCGCGCGAAGTTATTGTGTTGTCGATTGTTTTGTCAAATCTTTTTCATACAGTGATGGCGTTTTTGCTTTTTGTGGGAGTGCTCGCAGTGATAGGTCAGCTCATATGGTGGCGAGTATTGTTTGTGATTGTGGCATTGGTATGGTTGACGATTTTTACTTCTGGTTTGTCTTTGTTGACGGCTGCGCTGAACGTGCGTTATCGCGACGTGAATTTTATTGTGCAAGCAATTATGCCCATTTGGTTTTACGCGACACCGATTTTATATAGTTTAGCGTTAGTGCCAGAACGTTTGCGTTTCTTTATGAACCTCAACCCGCTTGCTAGTGTCGTAGAAATATTTCATTGGGCTTTAGTGGGTGGACAATTTCCAACATTTTCAATGATTGCCAGTAATGCTGTAACGAGCTTCGTCGTTGTCGTTTGTGGTTGGTGTATTTTTCGTCGCGAAGCGCCATTTTTTGATGACTGGATTTAATTGTGAGTAGAAAAACCATGAAAAAAAATCGCCCCAAAAAAACTCCAGTGGTTGTTTCAGTACGCAATGTAACGAAAACGTATGTGCTTCACCACCAAAAACCAACATTTTCTGGCCAAGTTTTACGTAGAGAAAGAAATGAATTGTTTACTGCTTTGAAAGATTTTTCTCTTGACATTCATAAGGGTGAAAAGATTGGCATCATCGGCAAAAACGGTTCTGGAAAAAGTACCCTTTTGAAAATTATTGCAGGTATCACTGCACCCACAAATGGCAGTGTCACAACTCATGGAAAAATTGTGTCACTCATTAATTTAGCCGCGGGCTTCCACTCAGATCTCACTGGTGAAGAAAATATTTATCTCAATGCAATGTTATTAGGGATGTCGCGCGCTGAAACGAGAAAAAAGTTGCAGAATATTATTGAGTTTGCTGATATCCATCAATTTATCGACGCACCCTTTTTCACATACTCCGATGGCATGAAGTTGCGTTTGGGTTTTGCGATTGCGGTACATGTGGAGCCAGAAATTTTGATTCTCGATGAATCAAGCATCATGGCTGGTGACCAGTTTTTTCAAAGAAAAATGGTGAAAAAAATGAATCAATTTTTTCGTGCTGGCAAAACCATCATTGTTGTGACGCATTGGCTGGAATTTTTACACAAACATTGCGAGCGCATTATTTGGATGGAGGCTGGAAAAATAAAAGAGACCGGCGGAACTCAATTGTTAAACGCGTATGTAGGTCAGTAGAAGTTTTACGAAAGAAAAAAAATCTCTTATATAGCGAAAAGTTAAGCGTTTGGGTTCCAAGCACACTCTCCACAACCACTCAAAGCCAGTGTTTTTGAAAAGAAGGGGAGCACGCGGTTTTTCACCGGACAAAATTTCGAATGCTGAACCAACCCCGATACCAACATATGTGGAATGAAGTTTTTGAAAGTGGTGAAGAAGCCACTTTTCTTGTTTCAACGTTCCCACCCCAACTAAAATGATTTGTGGTTTTACCTGGTTTATTTTTTGGATGATTTTTGTGTCGACTGTTTTGTCCCAAGCGCTGCCAAAGGGCGGTGAGAAAAACCCGACGATATTGGCATGTTTCTTTTGAAGAAAGACAAGATTTTTTTTCGGTGAGCCAATTAAAAAAAGATTGTGTTTACTTTGCAAAATATGTTCCACGAAATCGGTTCCGCTCACACGGCCGGGCAATGGATTTTTGGTAAACTTTGAGAGCCACACAACTGGAACTCCATCCGCAAAAATAATGCCATGTTGTTCGTATTTTTTTTTGAACTCTTGTTCGTGGTTGAGTTGAAGTAGGACATGAATATTCAACGCAAAAAAAAGTTGCTTGTGTTTGGTTCGAATTGTTTGCTCAATGATATTGAGAGCTTCACGAAGAGTGAGCTGGTGAACTTTTTGGCCAAGAATTTCAGTGGTGTTCATGATGAATTTTTTGGGCGATATCAGCGACTGTTTTTTGCAGTCCTTTTTCAAAACGTGTTTGCGGTGTCCAACCCAAAGACCTGATTTTTGAAGAGTCCAAAATTCTTCTTGTAGAGCCGGTTGGTTGGGTTTTGTCGTACATGATTTTGATTTGTTCTTTATGCGCGATTTTTTTGATTGATTCGATGACGTCTTTCACACTATGTTCGTCTTCTGCGTCAATGTTATACACGTCACCATTTCGGCCTTTCTCCATGAGAAGGAGCAACGCATTCACGGCGTCATCGACATACAAAAAAGACCTTTTTTGTTTTCCATCTCCAAATGCATGGACGGAGTTTTTGCTTAATAGAATTTTTTTAGTGATCACGGGAATGAAGTGACCGAGGTCATCAAAATGATCGTTTTCTCCGTAGACATTGATAAATCTCGCGCGCACTGTTTCCAGCGGCGTATTTTGCGCATACCAAACCGCCAAACGTTCGCCCATTTTTTTGGCCAATGCGTAGCCTATTTTGGAAGGTTCTGGTTCACCGGAATCTTCTGTTTCTTTCATGGGTTTGCCCACGTTCATCATTTCTCGCGAATAAATACTTGCCGAACTGATTTGGAGAAAACGTTTGATTGAAGGTGTTTGTGCGGCTGCGCGAAGTGGGAGCATTTGTAGCAACATATTTTCTTCAAAAGTTTGTTGCTCTTTTCCTGAATCAAAATCAATGCCGGTGTTCAGCGCCGCTAAATGGAAAATAACTTCGTACGGAGAAAAAAGCTTGGGAAGATTGCGATGTTGTGTGAGGTTCGTGTTGATGAATATGATTTTTTTTTCAACATCGCGCAGGTTGTCTTTTTGTCCTCGCGATAAGTTATCAATGACTAAAACATCGACATTGTGAGCAACCAGTTTTTTCACGAGATGGGAACCAATGAAGCCAGCCCCACCAGTGACAATAGCTTTAGAGTAGCGCATATACTTTGACGAATTTTACCACTAGAAAAGAAGTTGCGAGATGAAAAAGGAAAGCAATTTTTTGGAGTGGAGTGAGTTGTTTCTGCGACAAATACTTGGGAAGAAAAGTAAGTTGCGCAAAGCGTTTTTTTTGATTTAAACGAAGCTCCGACCGTATCGAAGTCCATTTTTTTTCATAGTTGTTGTGGGCTAAAGTATATTGAATAAGTTTTGCGTAGTACTTTTTCCACGTTACAAAATCTTTGTGCAGAACCTTCATTTTGGGGTTGTATATCGCTTTGCCATGATGAACTTGAATTTGCATGCCTAGGTCATTATCTTGGCTGGCACCCAAAAAACGAGTGCGGGAAGTGTCGTAGTAAATGTGATTTTTTTGCAGAAAGATTTTGTTGAGCAGCACATTTTTATCATCCAGAATTTCTAAATCAGTAATAATGTTATCACTGTCAATTGCGTTTTTTTTCCATACCAAATCGATGAAATTTTTTAAAACGGCTGGGGTTTGGCGCGGAAAAAAAGTCGCAGATGAACCCAAAATTGCGACAGCATCAAGATTTTTTTGGAGTGTTTTTTGTGCTTCAAAAAAGTAATTTGGCGCCACGACACAGTCATCATCGATGAAGTTCACCCAATCATATGTTGCTAAATTCATACCTTTTTGGCGCAAAGAGGGGAAACCTTTTTCAGTAGTATGAACATAACGCAGCGGCAACCGTGTTCTTTCTTTGAAAAGTTTGAACAGGTCGCGTGTTTGTTTTGAGACAGAGTTATCGACAATGAGAATCTCATGAGGAATTATTGATTGCGCAGTGATTGCTGTTAGACAATGGAGCAGATATTGTGGTCGATCTTTGGTAATGATGACGGTAGAGAACTTCAGCATGTCAGTGTTTGTAATGTAGGTACCAAATAATTTTTTTGAGTAGGTTGCCTGCTAAAAAATGAATAAGCACGATAGAAAAGAAAAAAGTGTCGACATGTATTTCTTTTTTAAACCTTCTTATGTAACGAAGTTTTGAGAGGAAAGTATCGCGTGGTTTATTTGAAGGGAATAGGACTGGCCATTTCTGGGATAAGAGATACTTTGATTGGACATACTGTACGATTTTTCTATAAAATTCGGCAAAACTTTTCGGATCCTTGTGGTACACAAATGCAGCTGGAAGGTACGTCGCTTCCCCCTGGTATTTTTGAATCTGCAGTCCAACATCCATGTCTTCTGAGCAGTAGTTCTCATTTTTTATTTCTTCATCAAATTGGATGTGGTGAGTAGTGAGAAATTTTTTGTTATACACAATATTTTTGGTATCTGCGATTTCATAAGAAAAAATAGTGTTGTTTTTTGTTTGGATTTCTTTCCACAGATACTCCATTAGTGAAAAAGCTTGTGAATAGTAATTCAGCTTGTTGTAGGTTTTCGTGCCACCGATAATGACTGCAGTGTTCTGATGAATTCGAATGTAGGAGCTCACTGTTTCTAGCCACTTCGCATCTACAACACAGTCATCATCGACAAAAGCAACCCAGTCATGCTTTGCAGCACGCAAGCCATAGTTGCGGGCTGCAGCGCGATTTCCTCTTTGAGAAAAAGTAACTACAGGAAACGTTATGTTCTTTTTCGAATTTTCAATGATGACCGGAGTTTCATCTGAAGACCGATTGTCAACGAGAACGAGCTCAGCTATCAGAGTGGTTTGGGCAAGTAAACTGGCGAGACACTCTACCAAACAGTTTGATCTATTTTTTGTTACAATCACGACACTTACTTGGGGGTGGTTTGTAGTTTTCATGAAAACACGCATTCTTTATATTACCCAGTCATTTCCTTTTCCCGCTGATTCAGGTGCGCATATCAAAACACTCAGTACACTCAAGGCATTATCTCAGAAATTTGAAGTACACTTTTTTTGTCTTGCGGTTAAACGACCTCCAGTCAAAGATATTATCGAATTGCGCAAAATTGTTGACCAAGTGTCTTTTTCTGTTTGTCCAAGTATCCAGTCGTCGTTGAAAACACGTCCCATTTGGGTGTTAAAAAACTTTCTCCAGGGCAAACCATATCTTTTTTTCCAATACTATCACCTGAAGGCAAATTTACAAATAGAGGCAGTCATCGCCCAGTACAAACCTCAGGTGATTCATATCGACCACCTTAGCATGGCTCAATTTTTACCGCGCGAAAAAAAGCAAGTTTGGATACTCGAGTCTCACAATATGGAATCCGACCTAAGTGAAGAATATGCAAAAAACAGTAAAAATATTTTCCGAAGTATGTTTTATTGGTGTGAAACGTTTTTTCGGAAAAAACTTGAAGATAGGTTTTTCCCATCTTTTGACCATATCTTCGTTTTATCTACAGAGGAGTTAGTGAAAATGAGAAGGATTGTTCCAGGAAAGATATCTATCCAGAAAATCTGGTATAAAGCAATACCGCTCTTGCTGAAGAAAAAAGCTTCTAAAGAAAAGAAACGAAATACTCTCTTATTTGTTGGAGATTTTGATTGGTATCCAAACCAGGACGGCGCGACGTGGTTTGTGGAGAACGTTTTCCCACTTCTGTTGCATAACAATCCAAAACTTGAACTTCATATTGTTGGAAGCGGGAGTGGTAAGATACTAGAGAAAAACACTCAGTGTAAACAGATTTTTTGTCACGGGTACCAAAAAGACTTGGGGGAGTATTTTGAAAAATCAATGATTTTTGTAGCGCCGATTCGAATTGGGAGTGGGATTCGGATAAAAATTTTGACTGCTTTTCAGAATAGTATTCCAGTTGTCTCAACAACGAAGGGGCTTAGTGGCCTTGAACACATAAAGAATTCTTGTTTAGTGGCAGATGACCATGGAAGCTTTGCCCACGCAGTTTCGCAGTTACTTCACGAGGCATCATTACGGGCAAAGATAACAAAGAACGCTAAAATATATCTGAAAAAAGAATTTCCTGCCGACTCAGAAAAGATTTTCTTAAGGGAGTATGAGAACACAATTGCAGCAGGTTTCCATAGCCATCGTCACTAAAAAAAGAAGGAAAAGCCTAACAGAACTGCTCCGTTCTTTGCTGACGCAGCCTCATATCCATGAGGTAAAACGCATTTTTGTTTTAGAGAACCAAGTGGAATCATTTACCAATAAAGAAAGAACTTTTTTTAGCAAGAAATTAAAAAATATTTTTTTTCATTTTTTGCAGTCTTCTAAAGTTGAAACGAGAAATTTGGCTATTCAACTTTGTAAAACACGATACCTTATTTTTCTGGATGATGATGTGACAGTATCACCACAATGGTTAAAAACGGTTGAAAAAATTCTTAGTGAGAAAAAAAACAAAGAAAGAATTGTATTTTATCAGGGATCTTACGATGAGGTATATCGAAAAAAACTTCCAATTCTCGCAAAAGAAGCAATTCGGCAATACGAATACTTTGGATATGACTCAATTATTCAATCAAGTTCTTCTTTGTTGCGTTTTTCTCTCGATACTAAAAATGTCCTGCTGGATGCATATTTTTTGAAGAAGCATCACCTTTCTTTTGATAGCATTTTTGATCAATATGGTTTTAGTGAGGATACGGATTTAGGTTTTCACATTTACCAAGAAGGAGGTGCGGGGGAGTATGTGCCTACTTTGCACGTTCGTCATCATAAACCACTCTCCATAAAAAAAATGTTTTTTTTATCTCAGCAATCTGGCAGAGCATATGGACTCTTTTGCCGAAAAAATAAACTGTCTTTTTCACTGAAAGGTCAAATAATCCACACATTTCATATCGTACTTTTCCTATTAAAAAACAAAAACATAAACATAAAAAACAAAATAGAAGTTTCGTTTTGGGCCGTTTTGTACAGGTCGATTTTTACCGTAAATATTTTACATAGTTAAGCAGTATTTTTTATATGAATTCACACAAAAAAAACTCACAAAACCAATTTCAACTTGATGTGATTATTCTTACCAAAAATCGTTACCAACAGCTCTTGCGTGTTGCGACATGTCTTCTTTTAAATTCAGTACCACCGAAAACCCTTATCGTTATTGATAGTTCGAATGAAAAAGATTTTCTACAAACTTTGCATGTGATTGGACAAATAGCCAAACAGCAAAAAGTAGTTTTTCTTTATAAAAGAGTGAGAGAGAAAAATATTGCAACTGCTCGCAATATTGGAGTGGAGTTAAGTCATAGTCAGTACGTCGCTTTTTTAGATGACGATGAAGTCCCCCCACTGGATTGGGTTGCTGTTGTGCGTGAAACTTTTTTGGAAGATAAAAGACGTTTTGTCATTACAGGCGTAAAAATTCCAAGTTATCCAAACAACTACTGGAGCCAGGTTTGGGAGGGGATGAATAGAAAATACTACGAAATGAATGGCAAAACTTCTTTCGCCCCAGGAGGAAATACTGCCTTTAAAAGAGAGGCTGTTCATAAATTAGGAAAACTGTTTGATGAAAGATTTTTTTTCTCTGGCGAAGACTGGTCTTTTTCTTTGAAGTTGAAAGATTGTGGCTACTCAATTTTTCTCTGCAAAAAAATGTGGGTCTACCATGATTTTAGGAATTCCTTGAAAGATTTTTGGCAACAATGGGTTTTTTATGGTAAGGGGGCATATGATGTTTTTTTGTATTACCGATTGAAAGAACTTAACGTTCACTCTCAGTTGAAAAAATATTTTCAGTCGATAGAGTGCAACCTGCGCTGGGCTATACACATGCGTAAATATTTTGTTCCAGAGTCACCAATCCACTATATTGGTTTATCATTTGCAATCCTCGCATATTTTTTTGGCTTCTTTTCTCAGGTGATAAAAAGAAAATTATGAAGTACCTACATAGCTTTTATCATATGTTTTTTTTCGCCTGTGTTTATTTACTTTTTTTCTCTGTTTTTCGTCAAAAAAGAAATATCATGTCCAACGAAGATTACTGTGTTTTTTTGTTAGTAAACAGAAAAAGGGTTGTGTTTGCTTCCATTTGTTTACTTTCTTTTTTAAAGTTCGTAAAAGCTCCACCACAAATTTTTATTTTAGATGATGGGTCCCTGAGCAGAATTGATAAAAAAATACTCCTCTTTATCCCATTTGTAACTCTCTACTCAAAGTTAGAGGCAGACGCCAAAATGCAGAAGTACGAAAAGAAATATACTGACCTAAAAAATGCCAGAAAAAATACTTTCAACAGAAAAATTACCGATCTACTTTTAATAAAGGACAACTTCCAAAGAATACTCATTCTCGATTCCGATGTGGTTTTTTTCTCGAAGCCGAAAGAACTTTTGGACTTTCTGACTGGAAAAAATAGGCAAATAAAAATGCTGTATATGCAAGATTTTCAGGAAGCATACTTCACTGATTTAGAAGAGATTAAAAATGCATATTTATCTTTGCCTGTTTCGCGATTAAACTCTGGTGTTTTGGCACTATCTTCCGAAGTTATTACTGAAAAATTTATCACTCATTTTTTTACTACGTACTATCACAAAGGCTGGGCAGGAAAAATACGTCCGCTATGGATTGAACAAACGGCGTTTGGACTCTTGGCAACCAAGCACCCAAGCGAAAAGTTACCAAAAACGTATTCTTTGGGGTCACAATCATCAAAAAAATCGATTGTTTGCGGGCACTATACGAGTGATATTGACTACAAATGGTCTAGTAAGTTGAAGTATGTTTCTGATGTTATTTTCAATTGGTAATTTAGGGAGAACGGACGTCCCGTTTAAATAGATCGAAAGCAAAGTTTGATGTGATAGATTTTGCCACGAAAGCAATTTTTCCTCCGCTTTCCTGGATTAATAGATTTGAGTTTTGTTGTGATAAATGAGGAACAACAATGTATGTCGCTCCTGTTCGTGAACCTTCAGAGATAATTTCACTAATAAAAACAGGACCATCTCTATGAACAGGGTTAAACAAATAGACACGATTGAGTTGCTGCGAGTGGAGCCAAAAAAATGGATAGTCTCGAGTATTTTGTTCTTCAACGAGAAGATACGATATGGGTTGCTGGATTGTGTCCAAAAAGCTTGGATAGTATGCTTCTTGCATCGGGGCACTGTAATTTTTATCAATATTTTGTAGTTTTCCAAGTTCCTTGAGCAGCGGTGGTAATCCTGATATAACGAAAAAAATAAAGACAAAAGCTAAAGTCAGTCGGCTGTATTTCTTTGGAAAAAATAAACAGAAAAAACTTATTCCCAAGCAGAAAGCAGATAATAAATGTCTATAGGGCAAGTTGGCACCTTCTGCCCATCTAATTGTCAGCACTTCTACAACCCAAGCTCCAGAAATAAGAATGAAAATAACGTATTCTTTGGGAATAAATTCTCTTTTGCGTATTTTTCTTACACATAAAATGAAGCAATAAAAAATTAAACTGACCCAAATTATTCCATTAACACTATAAACAGTATTCGGATAAGTAAGGCGATACGTATATTTGCCCCACCACCAAGCAGTGTCCTCTTCAGGTAGAGTTGCTGATGCCCCCATAGTTTGTGCGAGGGCGTTGATTTTTTGTTGAGCTATGTGTGTTAAAGATGATGAAAAAAGTGGGAAATCTAAAAACAAAAAGGGTAACCGTTTTAAATGAGTAGTGATTTGCAACTCTGAGAAATGTGCTTCATGTGCTTGGTAAAATTCTTTCGTTCCGAGAAATGAACCATATAGTTGAATATTTTGGATGGTCAATACTACTGTTCCAGAAAGAAATAAGCCTAAGAGGAAACCAGCAGATACACAAAGTATTCTCTTCAAACGGTTCTCTTTTATAAGAAAATATATGAGGAGCGCGGGCATGTAGTAAATGCCAGTGATTTTGATAAATACTGCCACTGCTAATGAAGTTCCAACCCAAAATGAAGCTGATTTTTTTTGTTTTGAAGTTCGAATATCGGTGATCAAAAAATATATAAAAGAGATGAGGATTAATCCCAACCACGATTCTTGAATAAGTGTGTATGTTGAAAAATAAAAAAATATTGGAGAGCTAATCAAAACGAAGACATTAAGCAATTTCAACTCTCGTTGTTTAGTAAAATCGCCTGCCAACAGATAAATAGCAATGCTGGTCAGGGGAAAGGCTAGCCAATAAACAAGGTTCCCAGACTCTTGTGGAAGATGGAAGAGATTTGGCCAAAGATAGATAAGCCCAGAACCTAGAATAAAAATATTTTTTCTTTGATTTGCTGTTTGAAAGCGGAAAATACTTTGATTTTGCACCCAATACAAAGGGGTGGAGGCGCGGTATTGATTGTCATCAAAATCGAGCAGTGATGTATGAGTGCGTAACACTAATGAAGAGAGAAGAAAAAAGAAAATGCAAAGACACATCATTACGGTCAAAAAATTAAAGGGTTGGTATGGAAAATACTTTCTTATTTTTTTTGGATTTAAGTGGTGAAAAGAAAGGAGTTTTTTTAAAAAATAACGACCAGCTGGGACGAAGCAAACAACTTGAACAAGCAAAAAACTCAGCCAATTCAGAGCAGAAAAGAAAGATAGAAAAGTGGAAATGAAACCAAGGTAAATAAAGAGACTAGGGAAAAAAGTAAAAAAAATGTCTTTCTTTTTTAAACTAAAAAACAATAAAAAAGAATATATGCTAGATATGGCTAAGCCTACACTGAAACAGAAAAGGAAAATTTCTTGCACTGGTGGTTAGTTATTCTAACAGAAGTTTCAATTCCTATTACAATTCTTGGTTGTAAATTTCATAAGACTCTTATATAAAGCGTTTATGAGAATAAACAATAGGGCAAGACTCTTCATCACCTATGTTGTTTTAAAAGCAGAAACCCATTTTCTTACCTCAGTAACGAGAAAACTTTCATCAGCGCCTGAGGGAGTTGGTTTATGCAGCGTCATTCATCATAAGTACGTTGACTTGTTTATCAATACCGTTTTATCTTTTCAATTGCAAACTCAACTTCATTTTCCCATCTATCTTGTTAGCGACGGTTCATTAACTCCAGTAGATAAAAAGAGATTAAGAAGCATATTCCAAATTACGATAAAGGAGGCAAACCATGCGGAAAAGAAAATGCGGAAGGCTTTAAAAGATTATCCATATCTTTCTCAGTTTCGCTTTGACCCCAAAATAACCCCACTTCGTGTAAAACTCGATCCCTTGTTACTCAACCCTTTTAAGAAATGCATTTATCTAGATTCTGATATTCTTTTTTTTCACCCACCGAGTGAAGTTTTGGAGTTCATCCATGGACAACAAAAAGCAGTTCTTTATTCTTGTCGAGACGAAGAAGTAGCTCGCACGTGTATTCCTATTGGCGATCGTTATGAACATTTTTTTCGGGAAGTACTTTTTGAAAATTGGCACAACACTCTCGATCCAACATTTAATTCCGGTCTTCTCTGCATCGCCGATAAAAAACTATTCAACTTGGAGTTGCTTGATAAAATTGCTCAATATTTTTTTCAAGTTGGCTATGCATATGCATACCTGGCTGAAGAAACATTGCTCTCTTTTGCCTTTCTGCCCAAAAGTGTGCAAAAACTACACCCCTTTAAATATGCAAACGCATCGTTTTACGCTGAGTACATGAAGTATCAAAAACCTTCCCTCATCTCCATGCATTATTCGGGATGTCAGGGGCTTAAAACGCAGTTCCAGTTTGATGCCGAGCACCTTTTTCGAAAATTTTGTAGGGAACTTTTTTTAAAAAGGTTTTGAAAAACCATGCAGAGACCCATTCCAGTTTTGTTTGTCTACCACTCTTTACGTTTGGGGGGTGTGGAGAGCGAGTTACTCAGCTACCTTCAACATATAGATAAAAAAAAATACGAAGTTCATTTGGGGCTCAGTGAACTCGATGGCGAGATGCTCTGCTTTTTGCCTGATTTTGTCACGGTTCATGATTTACAAGAGGATATGTTCCAAAGACCATTGCAATATCTTTGGAATTTGGCAAAAATCATTAAGACTCTTCAGCCAGTCACGGTTGTCGGTTATATGCAGGATGTAAATATCTGCATATTGCTTGTCAAATTGGTATTTCGTTATTCGTTTAAGCCAGTTATTACTGAGCATGTTGTATTAAGTGAGTGGCAAAAATTCTATGGAACGCCCTTTTGGAAAAGATGGCTGGTAAAAACTCTCTATCGTTCAGCAAATGTGGTTGTTGCCGCTAGTGTTTCAATAAAAAAAGATTTAGAAAGCCAGTTTAACATTTCCGCAAAAAAAATATTTCTTTTGCCAAATTCATTGCCAAAGACTCCACAGAAAAAGAGTGGTATTGAAAACACTAATCCTTTCAAAAAATTTCTCAAAGAACATCAATATTTTTTATTTGTTGGTCGAATTACTGAGCAGAAAAATATTGCTGTTTTACTAAAAGCGTTTTCATTACTTCATAAATCCTTTCCAGAAATTCATCTCGTATTGGTTGGTTCAGGAAAGATACCTTTTTACCAAAATGTTGCGGAAAAATTACGCGTCAATAACACCGTACATTTTTTTGGATTTCAACCAAGTGTTGATCTTTTTTACCAACGCGCAATTGCTGTCATTTTGCCATCTCTTGTTGAGGGGAGGTCACGAGTCCTTATTGAAGCAGCTTTTCATAAAACTCCGATTATTTGTGCGAACTTCTCTGGAAGTGAACTCTATGTAAAGGATATGAAAACTGGTTTTATCTTTAATAAAAACTCGGTTGCTGACTTAGCTAAAGTGCTGGAAAAAGCAACAACAAATAAACAAACCTTGGAAAAATATGCACGTAATGCGTACATTGCTGTTACAAGGGAGTACGGTGCTGGTTTTGAGTCCCGCTATACCCTCGCAGTTGACCAAATTGTTTCTGGTGAGAATCTAGAAAAAGGAAGCTATCCTTTTCACTGAGATAAGAAAAGTTTCATAAGTTTCTTGTATCTATCTTTATCAGAAAACCGAGATTGAACTGTCTCGATAGCACTTTTTGAAAGTTGACTGTAACTTCTTTTTTTCTCTTTCAAAAAACGTGTTAATGCTTGGTAAAGGGCGTCAGCAGTTCTTTCTTTTGCAATAAGTCCGTTAGTGTCATGGACAATTTCTGGTATTCCACCTGAGTAAAAGGTAGCGACCGGAGTGCCACAAGACATCGATTCAATAATGACATTTCCGAAAGGTTCTTCCCAAAGTGATGGTACAACTAAAAAATCGAGTGAACGGTAAAAATCTGGAATTTTTGTGTAAGGAATTTTCCCTAAAATTTTAGTGCCCATTTCATTTGATAGATTTTTGAAAACGAACTCTCTGACTTGAGAAAAATAACTGAGCTTATCTTTTTCAGGCAAATCCCATAGATCAATGTCTCCCGCAACCTGAAACGTGACGGGCAACTTATTTTTCCAGCATAATGAGCAAAATCTACAAAAACAAAAATTCCTTTTTCTTTGCTCCAACTGCTCGCAAAACCGAGATGTATTTTTTTGTGCAGATGCTTATTTTTGGTAGGAGAGAAAAGTTTTGGAAATGTATAGTTATGCAAAACAAAAAGGTTTTTAGAAGTCTGATTTTTAACAATTCCTGAGAATGTTTTTTTTAAAAAATGAGAACAAAAAACAAATCGAACTTTCTCATATTGTTGCGGAAAAATTTTTCGGAAATAAAAAGTTCGCTCACTCAAATCTTGGCAAAACACAAGAGTTTTTTTTGGTTTCAATATACCTACTAAAGGAACTTGAAAACTACAATATTTTTCTGACAATCGCGACAGATATAAAAACTGCGCTACATATATGCATTCAAAAAAAAGTCGGAAAAAATGAGAAATATATGGTAAACGCATGTTGTCCAAAAAAAAATGCGGGTAAAAAAGCCTTTTTATATGAAGGTGATTGGGAAAGTGCAGTGGGGTAGCAGCCACGTACAAAAAAACTTCGTGGTCAGCTCGGTGAAAAATTTCGGCGTCTGATATAATGACTCTCTCTGTACCAGCAGTTAAGAGATAGTCTATTTTCCGAATATCTGGGCGTAGTAAGAAGGAAATAGAGAAGAAACTCATGATTGTCCAAGTTGCTCGGTTGTTAAAAAAATGGTTTTCGTCACCCTATTCACAATTCTTTCTACTGTCGATAGTAACACAAGCCACCTTTTTTCAGTTTGGTGCGAATTTCAAAGTCGTTGCTATATGCGCTGTCATTTTACTTCTTTTCTTTGTTTTCGTTTTAAAAAATATCTCCTTGGCGCTTTTTTTTCTCATTTTACTCGCCTCACGATATCCAACTATTGGAAAGTTCTATCAATTTCAGGCAGTTTCTCCTCAAGAGTATGTATATGAGCTTGGCAATCTATTGTTTCCCAACGGCATTATATTTTCTTACGGTTTGTCACTGTCAACGGCTCTAGGTGCTATACTCTTTTTTTATTTGATCAGATGCGCTTTTGTACGAGGGTCGCGATGGCTTCTACGAAAGTTATCTCAGATTTGGGTGAATCCGGTAAAGTCGACTCTTTTTTTCTGGGTCACTGCTCTTTTTTTTGTGATTTACAGTGGATTATATTACGCATACTTTCCTACGTATGCCGTTATGGCCACTATCAATTGGCTAAAAACGATTGCTATTTTTCTCTTTGCGTTTTTTTTCTATACTCAAAAAAAACAATACAAACAGTACTTTTTCCTACTTGTGGCAAGTTTAGTCATTTTCGAAGGCAGTCTTTCGCTGAAAAACTATGTTGTCCAGTTTTCTTCAAAGGATGAAAATACATTGAACGTTTCATATTCTGTCCCAGAACAAAAAGCATTTTTGCCCAGAATTTCCAATCCAATTGGCTCAACAAATGGAAACTCAAACCAATATGCATTGGACATGTCTTTGTTTCTCGTTTTGTATATATTTTTATCTTTGTCTTCAGATAAAAAAACATTCTTCTCTCATGTGTTAATCTTTTCAGTTGTTGGTATTGCTGTACTCAATATACTTTTGGCGCAGAGTAGGGGTATTTGGTTGGCGTGGATCATTGTGTTCTTTTTGTGGGGAATAAAATACCGAAAAGGAATTTTTCTTTTTTACCAGCAACATAAAAGTCGCTTTATAAAATACAAAAAATATATCGTGTACTCTGTTTTTATTTTCTTGTTTATCTTTGGTTTTGTTATTTTGCCTCGTTTGTATCTAAGTCAAACTCTTTTTTCTGATAACGGAGGAGTGGCTATAAGGAAAGATATGCTCATGCAAGGTTTTCAGCTTCTCGCACTGTCTCCCTTTTTTGGATTTGGATATGGATCTACAGTGAGTGCGTTACTGAACAATATTCCTGATAGCTATGCAATGAATTTTCCATTCCCGGTTCATAATGGTTACCTTCATTTATCAATTGAGTTCGGTTTGCCGGTAATGCTTCTTTTCTTTTTACCGCTATTTATGCTTGGGAGAGCAAAAATTATGGCAAAAGTGGATAGCGACAAAAGATTTCGACTAAACATGCTATCATTAGCCGGAATTTGCTTGTTGCTGATTCATTATTGTTTTCAACCAATTTATATCGAGACAGAATATTCGCTCATTGCATTATTTTTAGGTTGCACGATATGATTATAAAACGAAAATTCTTCCTTTCTCCGGTTGACTGGGTTTTTTTGGTAGTAGTTGTGTGCCTATTTGCTTTTATTTTTCTGTATTTCCGAAGAGAGAATAAAGCGGCAGTGGTGACATTGAAAGTTACCGATCAAGAACCCCTCTACGCTCGATCATTACCAAGCAACGAGTACACAACCGGTTTTGTGGTTGGTGATAAAGAAGTTGACGATTTGGGGAAGACAGTTGCTGAAATCAAGGGTGTCGAGTCATATCCTGAAAGCGAAACAGACCATGTTGTATATCTTACCGTGAAGCTAGATACGGTCTATAACCCACGCAACAATTCATATTCCTACGGAGGGAAAAAAATTATCTTCGGCGAGTCACTGAACTTTTTCTTTTCCAAAGTAAAGGTAAGAGGACTAGTCGTAGATTTCCCAGGATTTATGGATATGCAAAACGTAGTCGAAAAAGATATCACTGTGAAAACACAACTAAAGAGAAACTATCCAAATTTTGCTGACACATACGGAGTACCAGAGTATTTAGCAAATGCAGTAAAAGTGGGGGACGAGGTTCGTGACTCTCGGGGAAGACTATTGGCTAAAGTACTTAATATTGAGATAAAGCCTGCGGCGAGAACTGTTACAACCCAAAATGGACAAATTCTCCAACAACAAGATCCTATTTTGAAAGACGTTTTCTACACGCTGCAGCTGCATGTCAAACATATTGGTGGTGTAGATTATGCATTTGATTTTTTACCAGTAGTTGTTGATCAACGCATTCCACTCAACACAAAAAATACCTATGTGTGGCCAACTATTACAGAAATATTTCCCTAGTTTGGGATGGGCACTTCAATTAAATTCCTCAACAAGGAGACTAAGTGAGAAGAGGCCTTTTCTTTGGAAAATTCCATAAGGATTATGTGTCTTGCACGTTCTCCAATCTCGCGCTTTATTTCCTGTGGAAGTAAGTAAATGGAACGTATTTTTTCTGCAAGTATTTCTGGAGTAACATTTTCTATTAAGAAGCCATTTTTCTTATTTTCAATGAGCTCTTCTATGCCCCCCAACTGAGATGTGATAACGACCAGCTCCGTTGACATTGCTTCTTGGATTGCATTGGCCAGTACGTCTCTGTCTCCGTTCTTATTTATTATAGAAGGAAGAACAAAAATGTCCCCATTTTGGAGAAATTGAAGAAACTTTTTATTATGAGGAATCTTCCCTGCTAAAAAAATACTTTTTCCTAAATGGAGTTTGTCAATCTTTTTTTCGAGTTTTCTTTTTTCTGAGCCGGTTCCTAAAATGTGACAAATGACCTGATATCCTTTTTTCTTTAGCAAAAAGATGGCATCCAGCAAATACACAAAGCCTTTCATTTCTTCCAAACGACCAACACTTACAAGTCGTATTTCTTGGTTAGAGAAGGAAGTTTTATTTTCGTTGTCCCTAGAAAAAAATTGTGTATCAACTCCTGGAAGATGAATGACAACCATCTTTTCTTGTTGTTTTTGCGAAACGCGCAGTTTTTCACAAACAAATTTTTTTGTGTATGTGGACTGGAAAATACATCGGTCAAAAGCGCATATCTTTAGTCGAAGAAGTTTCGGATCTGCAAAAACATATGTTGTGTGGAAAATAATCACTGCGGGTAAATGCGTAAAGTATTTTGCAAAAATTCCATATAAACCAGCTGTTTCCCAATCGTGAACGTAAATCACTTCGCACCCTTGTTGTTGAATTTCTTTTGCTAGTTGAAGAGAACGGAGGAAAATCTTGAAATGTTCAATGGTAAAGTTTGCGGAGAGCACTCTTGCAGCCTTACAGTATGCGAGAGGATGACGGAGGAAAAACGTTATGTGGTTTAGGCAGGTGAGGGGCAATTTTGAGTCCCAAAGTTGGGTTTTGATACAAGAACAGGGAAAAACCGCCTGAATCTCGCCCTTCTTTTCTGAGGTGTGTCTATACCATATATGTCCTTCAATACCCAATTCTTTCAAGGATAGAACTTCATTCGTGATATAAGTTTCGTTAAATTTCGGCAAAGCTAATAGGAGAAAAGCAATTTTCATTTTCTTTTTTTGTAGCATATTGTACATGCTACACTTACTCCGCTATGTTTTCCCCAAGCCAATTCATTTTTTTCCTCACTTTTTTCAGTCTCTTTTTTTTGTTAATGGTTTTTGGCGAAACGCAGTACGGGATTTTTATTGTTGCCATTCTCACTCTATTGTTTGTTGTATACCGAAAAAAACTTGACTTATCAATACTATTTTCTCGAGATTTGCGCAACTTTACTGCACCATTGGTTGCCATAATTCTTTTTTCTGTGCTTTCACTTTTCGTTACCCAAAGTATCCCATTAACAATGTATCGTGCAGTTTTTTTCCTTTTTTCCTTTTTGTGTTTTGTGTTTTTTCTATCCGTTGATAAAAATTTTTTGCCCACAAAAATGCTCGTCTATGGTTTTTGCCTTATTGCTTGCGTCTTGGCTCCTTTGACATTATTCTTTTTTTTCTTTCCAGATTTTGCGAAACATCTTCCAGACCTGAACTTATTGGTGGCGAACTACGGACACAACCACGCGGCTATTTATTTTCTCTTCGCTCTTCCTTTAACAATGTGTATTTGGATGGAGAATCGACATAATCGCTCTTCATTGATTCCATTTCTGTGCGTAGTTATTGGTTTATTTTTTTCATTTGCTCGCGTGGTCACGTTTCTTACGTGCATTGAGCTCATTTGCCTTTTTTGGTTACTCACACGCCGTCATCTTTTTTCAAAAAAATATTGGCTTTTTCTGGTTCCATTTGTTGTGCTTTTGTCTCTCTTCACTTTTTTTTCAGTTTCCTCGCAATTTGTTAAAGAAGACCACTGTAACTTGCCCATTTTCCAGAGGCAACTTTGTAAACCATTCGCTTCAGAGAGTCGGCCGGAGTACTGGAAGCAGGCGCTGGCTGGAATCAAAGCAAAACCATTAACCGGTTGGGGTGGAGGAACGTTTTCGATTATTTCACAAAAATTCCAGAGTGATCCATATCATTTTTCTACATATCCACACAATGAATATCTAGAATTTTTTACTGATTATGGTGTGGTTGCTGGCAGTATTTTTCTTCTTTTCTTTTTTATACTGGTGCCAAATTTGCTGAAAATTTTCGTACAAAAAAAACTCAGTGACGAATTCTTTTTATCAGTATCAATCATGTCACTTTGTGTTGATGCTTTTTTTGACTACAACTGGAATTATATTGCGATTTGGTCTCTATTTTTGATCGCAGTGGCTCTGGTCTTGAAAAAAAAATCACAGGATGGAGGAACGGAAATCCTTACACGACTGACTAAAATATTTTTATTTTTCATTGTTATTGCTATCGGTCTTTGGGCAGGCTCATATGTGCTCAGTACAGTAGTGTGGGTCAAGGGCAACAAAGATTTGGCAATGAAGATTTTTCCTTTTGCCGATTGGCGTGCTGAGGAAGTCTTGAGCGACGAAAACACCAATCAACATGCTCAATCATTTTTACTTTCGCTATATCAAAATAATCCCACAGTTATCCAAAAATATTTACAAAATGTCTCTGACTCTAACACAAGGATCTTTTGGTTCCAAAGAATTATCGCTTTAGAACCACAAGAAGATTTCGCACGCTATCAACTACTCCACGAGTATATCCAAACTAGAAAATGGTCGCAGCTCATAAGTGGCTGGGAAGAACTCCAAGCTTTTTGTCATAGTCCTCACCAATCATGCTCGAACGAGACCGTACTTACTGCACAAAACGAAATGCTTGCAACTGCGAACAAACTTCTCCCTGCCGATCCACAAACTGCAATACAAATCTCCTTAGAGTTATATCGTACTAACCCGAAATTGATAAACCCCGACCAATTCATTGCATATGATTTCCCCAGACTCAAAGTTGTTTTTCAAAGCCATCAGTGGCCAGAGCTCTTGCAGATATCTCAGCAACTTGTTTCATTTGCAGATTGGGAAAAGTGGGGGGTATGGAAGACACTCTTCCCTTTATACCAAGCTGAATTTACTCATGAATTAGAGACGGGTGACCTTTCACAAACAACTCGGTTGCTTCAATCATGGAATGATATCTCACAAATAATTCACCTTAATAGAGGGGATAGCAAAATAGATTTTGTTTATCACTCAAGTGTCATTCATAAACTGCAAAATCTCGCAAACACTGAGATTCGTCAGCAACACTGGGCAGATGCAGAACTGACCCTACAAATTTTGAGCAAAAATTTCGGTGATGACTACTGGACTGTTTCGCAACTCGGTAACTTTTACTATCTTCGTGGGGATATCCAAAAAGCAACACAAGCCTATCAAACATGTGTCGCGAAATACGCGCAAAAAGAAACCGATTGTATGTGGGGTTTGCGCTCAATTCAAAACAACTGGAATGATGGAAGCGATCGCTATTGGAGTGCTAGTGCAAAGCTTTTAGAGTATAACTGGTGAAGTTCTGGTGAGATTAATCATTGCCCACTATCGCCACTTTCCAACTCCACGCGCCTGCGCCAACCAAGAATAAACCACCGAGAATGAGCAACCATGTTGTGTCCGTTGAGCCGGTGACCGGTAGTGCGCTACCAGAGGCGACTACGGCCAAGCGTGGCGCTGAAGTGGGGGTTGGGGAAGTATTGTCAATCGAAAATGGATTGCTGCTACCGTATGGTTGTGGAGAGGTTTGTGATGATGTCTGGCCGGTGGTGCTGGTTTGGGCAAATGGATTGATTGGCGTTTCTGCGGCCAGGGAATTGTCTGCTAAAGTTGTGTCCGTGGTTGGAGTTGAAGACGGCGCTTGCACGGTAAATGTTTTTTTCTCGGTCACAACTTTATGTGTCACTGGATCAGTGTATGAAACCGTGACTGTGTGGATGCCCGGCGATAACTTTTGTTGTAAATCAGCGAGGTTAATAGAATAACTACCAGTGCTATCTGTTTGAGCTGATGTGGAAATTTGTTGGGTAGAGTGGATTTGAATTTTCACGCTCACATTTGCGGGAGCAACGCCAATAATTGTGGGTTGAAGTGTTGTCACAGTTTGGGCGGCTGAAGCTTTGACATCCACAACTTGTCCGGTTGGTTGAGTGGCACTTAAGTTTGACAAAGAATTTGTTGCTGGTACTAACGGAGTGACTGGTGACGATAAGGGTGAGAGATTTACAACTGGTGTCGCTGATGGTGTCGAAGCTTGCGAAGCTGGTGATATGTTCGTGGTAGTTCCAGTCGCTCCCAAGTTTATCGCTGCGACCGGTTGTCCCTGACTCACTGGTACACTCACCGTTGTCACTGAGTCCACAGCTACACCTTGGGCGGTAATAGTCATGATGTCTGCGTCTTGAACTGTTGCATAACTTGAACCGTCAGTGGTGCGCGCGTTTGATAACGGCACTGCCCAACTTCCGGAATCTTTTACCAGTGCAGACAACTCGCCAACTCCAGTTAAGTCTACATACACCATCGCGCCGGTTGCAGGGCTCCCTGCGGCTGTCGTTACTGAGCCGTATACAGTTTTCGCGGCCGGTGGGACACCGCCTTTTGCAGTTGTTTTGATTGTGAAAGGCGAACCATTATTATCATATTCAGCTTGAGAGCCAGTTCCAAGCGTAAAGTAATAGGGAGTGTTTGGGGCGAGGTCGCGGACAGTAATATAATGCGTTGTATATGGCGACACTGAGCCGGAGAGTTGGTCACGGTCGTCACTGGCTTGCAACTTCAGCGCTGTTGGATCGGTGCCATATTTAATAAATCCCACAGTTGAATCATCAGTCAAAAATGAAACTGTAAAACCAGTATCCTTTGCATTCGTTATTTTAATTTTCTTGGGAGTTGTTTGAGCTGTGGCGCGAGGGGCAAAAACACCAAGGCCTTTGTTTAAAAACAAAACCCCAATGACAAGTGAAACCAACAAAACTCCGATCCCAAGAAAAGTTGGAATCCGACGTTGGGCAAAGCTTTGTGTCATGTACCAAAACTCCTCGGCTTTATTGCAGAATAAAGCTACTCATTAAATGTAGGAGAAACTGGGGCAGAAAACAACGCGAAGAAGAACCGAAGAATGGGGGGTTGGAGTCTAAGGCTTAGGGCTGTGCTGATCCAGTCGCGCTCGTGGGTGCTGCTGCCGAAAACGGACCTGTGTTGGCGCTGGGCGTCGCCGTTGGTGTCGCTGGAAGAGTTTGAGTCCCTGATCCGTTATCTACCGTTGCTGGTGAGGTCACAATATGTTCAACTCCACCCTGGTCTACGACGACTCGAAAAATCGGAAAATTACTTAGCTCCTGGTCAGTATAAAAATGTTTTTGTTGAATGCGGTCGATCACTTGTGTATCAATATTTGGGTTTAATGGCACAGCCATCAACTGGAGATCTGGTGAAATACCAGTTTGTTGCTGTGACTGAAATAAAGTAAAACCAATCCACACAATGACGGTAAAAAAAGAAAATACCAGAATACGGAGGAGTGCTTGGCTGTGTTGTAGTGAACTCAAACGAGATTTCATGGTAAATATCCTTTTATTTTCCTTGTGCGACGACGGGCGCAAAGTACTGCACGTTAATTGTGATTGTCGCATGGAGAGATGGTTTTCCTTGTTCGTCGGACAATGTGAAAATAATGGAATCAACGACCATCGCGCGCCGCGCATTCAAAATATCTTCAACAAACTGGCGGATCGATGGATAGTCGCCAACGAGTATCACTTGAATGGGTCGGCTTGTTCGGCTTTTCTGTGAGAAATCAACGTCAGTAACAGGTTCTTTCGGAATTTCTTTGGCGGACATCGATTCGATGAGCAAATTATTTTTGCTCGCAATTTTTTCAATAATTAAAATGGCATTTTCAAATTGTGGTGTGGGTGGAATTGCTTCATCTAAAACAGCGAGCTGGTCTTGGCTGGGTAGAAAACCAGACTGTATTGTAGAAAGCGCCGCAATTTTTTGGTTCAATTTGTCTACTAATACTTTTTTATCGTCAATTTCCTTCACCAAATCGGCCATCGTGAGCAACGTGGGACGAATTGCAAACACCGCAAATAAAATGACCGTGGTCACTGAGAAAAAAATTTCCAACGACACTTTTGCAATTGGGTGTGCGTAAAATTCGCTTAAAGCTCTCGTAATTTGTCTATCTTGTGTTGCCATAAATGTATTATTGCTGCGGTTGTTGTCTCACGACATTTGCTTGGATTTTAAATGTAAAACCAGGGTCTTTATCGCTTTGGTTCTCAATTTGGTCGATTGTCACGTTTGCAAAATTTGGCGACTGCTGAATATTATTCACGAGCAAATCCAACGACGTGCTGGATTGTGCGCGGCCGGAAAAAATGATGAGGTTTGGCTGGATGGTAAGGTCGGTCAGTTTGACGTCTTGTGGCGTAATTTGGCTCAAGGCCGGAAATGCATCAGCGATATTTATTTGTTGTTCTATTTGTTGATAACTACTAATTTTTTTTTGGATGGTACGGACTTGTTGCTCCAAATCACCATATGACTCAATGATGATTTGACGTTGATGTATTAAGCCGTTTAAGTCCGTGATTTGGCGGTCCAAATTAAAACGGGTTGCAAAACTAATAATAACTACGAGCTCAGTGAAAATGACAAGATAACGGCCGATCGATAACCCCCACTGCATCAACCGCCCGATCGGCGACGTCAAAAACGGATCTTTCGGTAAAAGATTAATCGAAATCTTGGCAGGCTTTTTCATCGAAGTTCATTGTAGAACTAAATATCGGTATTCTCTACATTCGTTTCCAAAATAACTTCTTCTGTGCGGGCGAGAGTTTTTTTCCAACTTCCAACTTTATTCATAATATCTCTGATAATGGAAAGTTCGTGGACATCGAACAACGCGGCAAAATAAATGTACACAAGCATGCCGATTGTACCGGTAGTGATTGTCAGTAAAAGCAGCTGCACGACGTGGCTCGTGTTGAAAACGAGTTCATCTAAAATACGGAAAGGTAAATACAAAAACACGGCCATCAAAAAACTGGCGGTAATCATTTTCAATTGTGGCAGCCACAATTTTTTGCTGGCAAAACCTTTGACACGACGGTCTAAGAAAAACATAAATAGCATCATTTCAGCAATAGTAGAAACTGTTGTCGCAACTGCTAAACCAATGAGACCGCTGTGTAAAACAAACACGGACACCAAACTGAGTGTGACATAAATTGCCGCACTCATAATTGCAATATAAAATGGCGTGCGTGTATTTTTCAGTGCGTAAAATGCACGGATGAGTAACTGCACAATTGCTTGCGCAGTGATTGAAAGTGCGATGATTGCCACGACTTTACTCGTGAGCAGCGTAGTTTCCCACGGAAAGTTCCGTGCGCCGTACGTGAGACGCACAATTGGCAGGCGCAAAATCAACAGCAGCACTGAAGCCGGAAATGCAAAAAAAGAAATTTGGTGAATCGACGTGAGCACCAAATCACTGAAACGCGATAAATCTTTTTCGTCAGATTCATCTGACAAAAACGGGAGCGCGGCTTGACCAATTGGGACGCCAAAAAAGCGAATAGGAAGAGTCATTAAAGACGTGGCAAAGTTCACCACGACAAAACTCAAGTGTCCAATTGTGGTGGCCAATTTTCCGGTAAACAAATCTTGCAACTCGCTAATACCCAATGTACTTGTCCGTGCTGGTGTGAGACCCACCACTCGTTTAATGCCATCATGCGTAACCATTCTGCCTTCGTCATTGAGGTGACGCCACCGAAACGTGAAACTGTAGCGAAAACCCAGTTTGTAAGCCGAGGGAAACTGAATAAACATATGTAAAAAAGCGCCCAGCACGACGCCAATTCCTGCAGCATAAATGCCAAATGTCGGTGCAAATAGATACACGCCAAGTAAAATACCGAGGTTGTAAATAATTGGTGCCAATGCGGGAATCAGGAAGCGGCGGTATGACTGTAAGATGCCGGTTAAAAAATTCGAGACCGCAAAAAAGAATTGGGCGGCCAACATAATTCGTGTCAAATTTGTCGTGATGACGACTTGCTCAGGGGTAAATTGACTACCAGTTTGCAAAAATGTCAGTGGGCGCGCAAATGTAAATACAATCAGTGCGATAACTAGAAAGACTCCCAACAATAAATTCATCAATGTTGAAGTCATCCGGAATGCTTCTTGTTCACTGGTTTTTTTGTATTGCGTGAAAATGGGAATGAAAGCGGCTGACAGCGCGCCGAACACGATGAGTTTGAACATCATATCCGGAATTTGTGAAGCCACCAAGAAAGCTTCAAACGCGCGACTTGATGCTGGTGTGCCAAAAAAATAGGCAACTAACAACCGAGTGCGGAAAAAACCAGATAGCGCTGAAATAACATTTGCTACAGTTATGAATGCCGCCGCCGACAAAATGGAACTCTGCTGTCTATCGAGCCACTCTGTGTAAGAACTCAAGATCTTGGGAAGTTTAAAAACCATGGTGCCAATTATATATCCAGATTTATGATTTGAAATCCTGCCTTTTCTCCTGTACAATCCATCCCTTAGTAAAACAAATCGGAGCAATACTATGCCAATCTTAAAAAATGCCAAAAAAGCCTTGCGCGTCAGTAAACGCAAAGCAGAGATGAACCAACCGATCAAATCACAAGTGAAAACGGTAATGGACTCAGTGAAAAAAAAGCCGAGTGCCCAAACATTGTCAAACGCTTTTTCCGCAATCGATCGCGCCGTAAAACGAAACATTTTCCATAAAAAGAAAGCGGCCCGCTTGAAAAGCCAAATGGCAAAGTTAGTCGCCGCTGCCGCACAGCGCCCGACCGAGACGAAACCAGCAAAAGAAAAAATGGCGAAGGCCAAAGCTGGCAAAAAAGCGAAAAAATAATCGCGGTGAATTCTCAAATCCGGAATTTTTCCATCATTGCTCATATTGACCATGGCAAAACGACGCTCACGGATCGTTTATTACAGCTTACGCACACTGTCACTGATCGTGAACTCACTGAACGGATGATGGATAGCAATCCAATTGAAAAAGAACGCGGCATTACGATTAAGTTGGCGCCGGTGAGGATGAAGTACCACTCGCCAGAAACGAATGAAGATTACATTTACAATCTTATCGATACACCCGGCCATGTAGATTTTGGGTATGAAGTCAGTCGCTCGCTTGCGGCGTGTGAGGGAGCACTTTTAGTTGTTGATGCAACTCAAGGCATCCAAGCCCAAACACTTTCCAACTATGAAAAGGCGCACGCGCTCGGGCTCGACATTATCCCAGTCATTAACAAAATCGATTTACCTTCAGCTGATCCAGACACCACAATGTTGGAGTTGATTGAGACGTTTCACATACAAGAATCTTCAATCGTCGCGATTTCCGCGAAGACCGGCCTTCATGTTGAAGAAATTTTAGAGAAAATCCGTACAGATGTTCGACCACCAAACGGCAACCCTGAAGCGCCGCTGCGCGCGCTGGTTTTCACTTCACAATTTGACCAACACAAAGGCGTGATTGCATACGTCAAAGTGGTTGATGGGAAACTCACCAAAAATAAGCTCCAACTTTTAGCCACTGGTGCGAGTTTTTTGCCAGTGGAAATCGGGGTATTTTCACCGCAAATGGTGCCGGTGACTGAGCTGCACGCAGGTGAAGTTGGATATGTATGTACAGGTCTCAAAGAGGTCATTCAAGTCAGAGTGGGCGATACGATTACGCAAGAAATGAATGCAAAAACAGTGGCCAGTTTGCCCGGCTATAAAGAACCATTACCGATGGTGTACATGGAGTTTTACCCAATCGATGGTGATGACTTCGTGTTGATGCAAGACGCGATGGGGAAGCTGGCGCTCCACGACGCAGCGCTGCGTTACACGAGCACGCATTCGCCGGCGCTCGGAAATGGTTTGCGCGTGGGATTTTTGGGTATTTTACATGCCGAAATTGTGCGCGAGCGTTTGGAACGCGAATTTGATTTGGAGCTTATTGCAACTTCGCCATCAGTGACATATCAATTAACAACGACCAAAAATGAAGTCATCGAAATCAAAACTCCCGCTGACATGCCCGATCCCGCGACGATCAAAGAAATTCGCGAGCCAATCACAAAGTCAATTATTTTTACGCCAAAAGACTATTTGGGTGGAGTGATGCAGTTGTGTGAAGACCATCGTGGTAAGTTGTTGACCGTCCACGACATTGGCACACGTGTGCGGCTTGAATACGAGATTCCTCTCGCCGAAATTATTATCCAGTTCCACGACCAATTGAAATCGATTTCGTCGGGTTTTGCGTCGTTGGAATATGAAGTAGCAGAGTACAAACCCGTTGATGCCATAAAACTCAGCATTTTAGTTCAAGGCGAAGTGATTGAGGCGCTGTCGGTAATCGTGGTGCGCGACGCCGCAGAAAAAATTGGTCGCCTCATCGTGAAGAAGCTGAAAGAAGTGATTCCACGACAACTCTTTGAGATTCCGATTCAAGCCGCTTTAGGTGGCAAAATTGTGGCGCGCGAAACAATCAGTGCCTACCGCAAAGATGTGACCGCGAAACTGTACGGCGGTGACAATACCCGTCGACAAAAATTATTGAAAAAACAAGCCAAAGGCAAGAAACGCATGAAAGAAATCGGCAAAGTGACCCTCAATCAAGAAGCATTTATGGCTGTGCTGGAGCGATAATTAATCAAAATCTTTGGCTGCGGACTTTGAAAGGGCATCACGAATCCTCATTCCTGTAACGACGTCATTTACTATTCGACGCAAAGCTTCTAACGCGTTTGCCTCAGCTGCCAAACTTTGAGTTATCAAGTTCGTCCCCCCGGCATCATACGCCTGCATTTGTTCTTTCCGTGTCGTTTGAATCACTGCCACCAGTTCATTATGAATTTCTACAGGGGTTCGACCTTGTAATGCACTCGGATCATCAACCAAACTTTCCATCGCTGTTCGCATTTCTCTTGCTAAAATGGGCATTAAGTTATCATATTGGTTGCCAATATAGATTTCGCCCATAAGTTTTGCTACTTCAGGATTCTCGTCGCCCAAGTGGTACTCCTCGACAAAAGTAGCTAGCGATTTTTTCTCACCTTCAGGTTGGTCTGTCATTCTACCTCCTTTTGTATAATTGGCGAGATTGTAACACTCTCTTTTTTGTTCAATAGGACTAAATAAACAAATAGAAGTATTGATCCCAGCAAAACATGAGAGTACACGAGAAAATCAAACGGGAAGTGGTAATCGGGATGTGCAATATTTGCGGAAATAAGAAAATACGCAACAACTCCTAACACCATGAGGCCACATTGATTTTTTTTCTGCATATTCATTTTCACTATTTCAAAAAGAAGGAGTGCAAAAGCGGGAAGTTCAAAAACAAAGTAGTGTTGCCAAACCACTCCCATCGTAATCAGCAAAGCGGCGCTCAATAAACTCCATTCTCTCACAAGTTGTTTATTTGTGAGATCTTTCATTTGCGTTTTCATAGAAAAGAAACTGATTCCCCAAATAAGGAGCGACGCAACAACTTGAATGAGAGTTAAAAATGGTGAACCGATGTGCATACGGATAAGAAGACTATTCAAAGACTGATTGTAGTACGCCGCATTTCCGGTGCTAGTAAGGCTAAATAGTGGTAGGTGGTGCAAGTAATACTGAATGACCATCTGATTTCCGTATTCCAAAATCATGGGAACGTGGGACAAGAAAAATACAAAGGTTGCAACAACACACGGCAAAAATGCTTTTTTCCGGAGAAAAAAAAGAAAAAATATCACTGGAAAAAGTTTTAAGGCGATGGCAACACCTAAAAAAGTTCCCGACCAGATTGGATGATGACGGACAAACAACCAAAAGGCCAGTAAAGAAAACAAGAAAACATACAAATTTATTTGCCCCATGCCTAAAGTGAACTTAAATGGAAAGGACAAAAACGCGAGACACGCTAAGAGACAAAAAAATATCCACGAAAATTTTTTGTACAAAAGTCGAGTAAGTAAAAAAATTGAAAGGAGGAGCGAAAAGAGTGACCCCATTGTCCAGACGGCAATGCTTTGTTGCGAAGAGAAAAAAGCAAGCGGAGTCAGAAAAATAAACGCACTCGGTGGATAAAAAAGAGGTGGCCAAGTACTTGTGTGACTATTATCAAGATACGGATTACTATTTGTGCGAATATCTTGGGCAACAAAATAATACGCTTGCAAATCTTGAAGTGAACGACTCGTAATGATTTTGTACATTGAATGGGCAAAAAACGCAAACGTTGTCAAAATGAAGATGGACACAACTAACTGGCGAAGACGCATAAGAAATTCACTATATCATAGAGCTTTCACCCTCTGGTCCTCGATTGGATGAAGCAGTGTATAAGAAAACCTGGCTTACGAGCCAAGTTTTCTTATAGCAAATTGAATCGTTATAACACAGCCGCGAAGCGGCTGCTATAATTGTGGTTGTATGCCTGATATTTTTAACTCAGCAGATAAAATTGAGGTTGCTCAACCCAAGCCCACTGTTGATCCACAACCAGCTAACACTTTCCATTCCTACTCACCACTTATTGATAGTTATAGACCGACTGCAAATTGTTGGAGTTCCTTTGCACCGAAACCGCTGAATACGGCATTTAACTTTCAGTTGGATGGCGAAGAAATTTTGTTGCTTGTGCGTCAACATCCACTTACGCAAATGAGGCTGTTTTTTGCTATCTTGATTCTCATTGTCTTACCACTCGGTATTTTCTTTTTTCCATTTCCCGATTTTTTCCCACCCAAACTTCACATTCTTGCTTTTCTTGGTTGGTTTTTACTCGTTATTGCTTTCGGTTTAGAAGCATTTTTAGATTGGTTTTATAATGTCAATTTTGTGACAAATGAGCGTGTGATTGATATTGATTTTCGCTCATTACTTTTTCGCGATGTTTCAACAGCACGTCTCGACCGTATTGAGGATGTGACCACTTCCACCGCGGGTTACCTCGGTTCTTTTTTTAACTTTGGCAATGTCAAAGTCCAAACTGCTGGCGCCACGGATGTTTTCGAGTTTTATCGTGTGCCATCGCCAAATAAAGTTTCCGAGTTCATCAATGAACTTATTAATGATGAAGAGCAAGGTGATCGTACTCCCATTGAAAGAAGAGGCGGTTAATAATGCCAACGTTTTTATTTGTCAGCGAATTTGCGCAGATGAACTTAACTTCGGATCAAATAAATACTATCCAAGTAAATGACGTCATCTCCACGGTTCTCAAATGGCTTTTCTTGATTGGCTTTATTTTGTATGTATTATTTGCAGTTTTGGCAATTCGCCAAATTGAAATCATGAGCAATACCGTGGTCACACCATTGTCACCAAAAATTCGTTTAGTCGGGTACTTAAATTTGTGCGTTGCAATTGCTGGACTTATTTTTACGTATTTATATTTGCGGTGAGATAGGTTCTAAAAAGAAATACAACTTCGCAATGTATCGCCTCATTTCTACACCACTTACTGGTTTGCCACAGCCCAACGGTTGGGCACAAGTTATTGCCAGCGCACCACAAAATTTTTTGTGTTGTCTCTCACTTAAAAGTGTGAGTGACGAAGATCCTCAACAATTCGGTCGCGAACTCGCAACACGTTTGTTGAGTGCTGCGCCTACATCAGCGCTCGATCTTCACCAATTGATTCAAAATGTAGTGAAAGAAGTTCACGAACGACATTTTGAACTGCAGCTTGCGGCACTCAGTTTACTGGATGATAGGTGCGTTTTGGCAACGTACCAAGCAAAAATTCTTTTACGGCGAGAACAAAAAATTGGCCAAATTCTTGCTTCCGGCGACGAAGTTTTACTCATTGAAGGGAAGTGCGTGGTCGGTGACTTATATGTTTTGGCCACCAATGCTGCCGAGTCATACCTCTCGGCAATCCAAGAGCAACTGACAGAACGTGCCGACGCAGAAACGTTCACCACCCACCTTATGCCACTCGTCCACGCAGCGGGTGACTCTTCGTTGGTGGCGATTGGGTATGTGCAGATGAGCACCGCTGAAGAACTCAAAGCACAAGCGGAAACACCCAAAATGTTCGCCGTTTTTTTTAGCAACCTCAAACAACTTCGTTCGGCGCCGATAAAAATACGTCATTGGTTTGCGCGTTTGCTCAATAATTTTTCACACCGCGATGTCTATGTACGCCGTCGGCAACAACAACTGGTGTTAAAAATTGTGGCGCCAATTATTGTCATGATCGTGGTCATTTTTTTCCTTGTGCATTCGTACCAAGCAAATCAAGCTGCCCAAGTTCGTGAAGCACAGACATCGCTGCAACCGTTGATTGCCCAGTTAAACGACCTAAAAAAGGATACAGCTGACCAACCAATTGTCGTGCGCCAAAAAACAGAAGACGTTATTACTCAAATGGAAAAACTGTTGCCTCACTTTCAACAAAAAAAAACGGCGCTCGCTGTTGTGCAAAGGCAATTGGATGATGCGCGAAACTTTTACCAAAATATTTCTGGCTTAGAAGAAGTCAATGTGTTACCAACTTTTTATGACCTGCGTTTGGTGCAGTCAAACTTTCTCGCGAACCGCATGGACATTAATGCCAACTCACTATTCTTCTTAGATAGTGGCCAGAAAAGAGTCATTGGTTTGGACATTGATACAAAACAAACGACATTATTGCCAACTGACACGCTGTCACAACTCCAAGACTTTGGCCTTATTGGCAAGACAATGTATCTTCTGGGGGGTGGTATTTCACAACTCAATTTAGAGAGCCAGCAACCACCGACAACGCTTTTTCCCTCTGGTGGAGAGAATGCCGACGCCACACAGCTGCGCACGTATGGAACATATGTCTACTTGCTCAACCCAGTCAAACACAATATCTTCCGATATGCAGTTCTTGACCAAAGTACCTTGTCGAGTCCGTCTGCGTGGGTGCGGCCCGACCAAAAAATTGATTACAGTACGGAGCAGTCATTTGCGATTGATGGGGACGTGTGGCTAACGACTAAAACTGGTGAGATCCATAAATATACCAACGGGCGAGAGCAACCATTCGTCATTAATGGTTTAAAGGAAAATTTCACCACGCCGATTTCGTTATTCACACAAGATGGATTGGATAATTTGTATATTTTGGAACCGCAAAAAAATCGCTTGGTCGTGATAAGTAAAAAAGGTGACTTCGTAAAAGAGATCCGCAGTCAAACACTTGCCGCCGCTTCTGCAGTGGTGGCTTTAGAAAAGCAGGGTCGCGCATTTGTGCTCAGTGGATCGATGGTGTTTGAAGTGAAGTTGTAACGATAGGAATCGTTATCTACTAGCAGCGTAGCTGCTGTTATAATTCCCTCATGTTGCTCCTCGAAAACCGGCAAGCGCGCCACGACTATGAATTCCTTCAAACCTACAATGCCGGGATTGTTTTACATGGCAGTGAAGTAAAAAGCTTGCGCAACAAAAGTGGCAGCTTTTCAGGCAGCTATGTCAAAATTCTTGGTGGTGAAGTGTTTTTGCTTAATGCGCAAATTTCGCCATACAAATTTGCTGATAACCGTGAGTACGATCCCAAAAGGACACGCAAATTACTTTTGAAAAAAAGAGAAATCGAGCACTTGGCTGAAGAAACGGGCCAAAAAGGTCGTTCATTAATTCCATTGAGTTTTGAAACTGAGGGACGCCAAATTAAATTGAAGTTTGCGCTGGCACGCGGTAAAAAAGAATATGAACACCGCGCCACACTCCGCAAAAAAGCAATCGAACGAGATTTGCAAAGAGAGTTAAAACAAAAAGTGCGGATGAAGTTGTGATAAAGTAACCAGATTTTCCGCTTTGACATTCCAATGAAAAATCCTGATAATAACCACAATGTCCAAACAACTTTTTTGGCCACTAACACTGATTGTGATGGGATTGATTTTTCTCTTTTCTGACATGGGGATTTTGCCACGTGATTTTTGGAACTTATGGCCACTCATTTTACTCATTGTGGGTTTGGGTGGACTGCTGACGTCTGATCGTTTGGAGTGGATGGGCAAAACCAAAAAAGTTACAGCTCCTGCAAAAACGAAAAAAACAAAATCCTCTGCCCGCAAAAAGCGGTGATAACAATACAAAACTCGTGAGATAGAATGAGCCCAAAGTTTTTTCAAGTTGCGATTGATGGTCCAGTAGCTTCTGGAAAAGGAACGGTGGCGCGGCTCGTCGCGAACCGTCTGGGCATGTTGTATGTCGACACCGGCGCAATGTATCGCGCTGTGGCGCTGCTGGCGCAGCGCCACCAACTCCTACTCACCGATGAAACCGCCATCCTGGAACTGTTATCTCATCACCGCATCCAACTTTTGCAACCGACTAGCGACAAACAGGATGGTCGATTGATTACTGTTTTGCTGGATGATGAAGATATCTCATGGGCGATTCGTACAGAAGTAGTGAGCAGTGGTTCTTCACAAGTTGCAGTTTTGCCAAAACTGCGTGAAGAAATGGTGCGACAACAACGGCTTATAGCAGAAAAGCAAAATGTAGTAATGGAAGGTCGTGATATTACCTACCGCGTGTTGCCAAATGCGCAGCTGAAAATTTTTCTCACGGCGAGCGTTGAAAAACGCGCGGAGCGTCGTTTTTTGGATCTCCAAAAACGCGGCCAAAATATTTCTTTAGAAGCCGTTTACAATGAGTTGAAAGAGCGCGATGAACGTGACAGTCAAAGGCTCGCCGATCCTTTGCAAGTAGTGAAGGATGCATGGGTGTTAGATACCAGTGACTTGACCATCGAACAGGCGGTTGAACATATCGCCAAAAGAGCAGAAGAGCTAAGGAAAAAATGAAAAAAAAGATTGATGAATCAAGCCAAATTGATGAGCTAGAAAAAAAAACCAAAGAAATTGAAGCGGAAAAAGAACAGAAAAAACTTGCGCGCGAAGAACGCAAATTCCGCAAACTTCAGGACAAAAAACGCCAACGTTTGGAGCGTTTGGTGGCACCGATTTTGTTGGTTTTAACTTTACTTATTTCTTATTTTATTTACTGGCAAAGCAGTAGATGATCTGTGGTGGAGGCAGATATGGATCAAATCATAACTTTAAATAACGGACGTAAAATTCCCAAAATAGGTTTGGGAACGTGGAATTCACCGAAAGAAAAAGTTGGTGAAGCAGTTGAGTATGCGATTTTAAAGGTTAAATATCGTCACATAGATTGTGCGAGTATCTATGGAAATGAAAAAGAAATTGGTAAAGCATTCAATTCTGTCCTCTCTTCAAAAAAAATCAAAAGAGATGAACTTTTTATCACAAGTAAACTTTGGAATACGGATCACGATCCAGAAGTTGTCGAGAAAGCGTGTAGAAGAACATTGAGCGATTTAAAGCTAGATTATGTAGATCTTTACCTAATCCACTGGGGAATTGCATTCGTACATGGTGAAGACTCTGAACCGCTAGATAAGGATGGCAGAGTAAAAACTCTACCTATCTCAATTCAAGAAACCTGGCGAGCAATGGAATCACTGATTAAAAAAGGTTTGGTCAAATCTATTGGTGTTGCAAATTTTACAGCACCAATGATCGTTGATTTGCTGACATATGCCAAAGTTAAGCCTGTGATGAATCAAATAGAACTTCATCCTTATAACGGTCAACCAGAATTAGTTGATTTTTGTCATCACCATGACATCGTTACAACCGCGTATTCACCGTTGGGTAGTCCTGGTGGATTAAAACCCCGGGAACCCAAACTATTGGAAGATCCTGTTGTAAATGAAATAGCATTGAAGCACAAGAAAAATCCATCGCAAATCCTTTTAAATTGGGCCGTGAGTAGAAATACTATCCCAATTCCAAAGAGTACTAATTCCGAACGGATTGCAGAAAACTTTCATATTTTTGATTTTGAACTTAGTGCAGAAGAAACGAAAAAGCTCGATGAGTTGGATCGGAAATACAGATTCGTAAACCCTATCAGTTGGTGGAAAGTTCCATACTTTGGTTGAGACTGAAGCTGAAATTTTTCCTTCAGTTACTAATCGAAATCCCCTGCAAAATTTTATCCCGCGTGTTTGGGTCAACCATGAGTGTGTCAATTTTGTTTACAAACTGATCCGATGAGCACGCTTGTGTTGGCTCAGTGCCTTTCACAAAAATTTCCGTGCTCACATGTGGGCAACCCTGACACGGCAAAGTAGGTGCTGAACCAGCAGTGCAGACATCCAACTTTACCAAATTATCCGGTAGCGCAAAAACGTGGGGGTGTGCATCATCCAGTTGGGTGCGCATGATTTTATTCCAAATTGGTGATGCGCCCGTAATACCCGACGCCACGTAACTCATTGGTTGGCCGTCATTATTGCCCACCCACACCGCTACCAACCGATCGTCGGTGTAACCAATCGACCAGTTATCCTTTAAGTTATTAGTCGTACCGGTTTTCACCGCGACTTGTTGCCCAGGAATATACAACACCGACCGCGGTCCAAACGCTGGTGTACGCGCATTGTTATCAGACAAAACATCCGTAATCTCATACGAAACTAATGGATCCAATGTGCGGGTGGCGGGGCAACCAGTGTGGTCAGTTGCGCACGTATTTTGGTATAACACCTCACCTTTATAGTTTTTGACTTCGAGCAATGGATTGAGGTCAACGGTCATGCCGTGGTTGGGAAACGTCCCATAAACTTTCGCCATATCAGTCATCAACACTTCACCACTTCCAAGTGTCAGCGACAAGCCAAAACGTTTGCGGTCGGTCCATGTCGAAATACCCATTTGTTGTGCTTTATCAATCATGTTATCAATGCCAACTTCCGCCAATGTTTTCACCGCGGGAATGTTAAATGACGAAGCGAGTGCCGTGCGCAGTGTGACTAAACCGTGAAACTTGCCATCATAGTTTTTTGGTGCATACGGAGGAGAACCAGCAGTGTTAAAAACGACTGGCGCATCTAAAACTGTGGAACTGGGTGTTTTGCCTTTTTCGAACGCAACGGAGTAAGTAATTGGTTTGATTGAAGAACCCGGTTGGCGCGGCCGCATCGTCACGTTAACTTGTCCATCTTTCGCAAAATCAAAGTAATTCTTGCTGCCGATCATCGCCAAAATTTCACCAGTTTGTGGATTTGTGACTAAAGCGGCACCATTGGAAATATTTAAAGGGGCTAAATTGTTTACTTCGTTTGTCACAATACTTTGGGCTTGGTTCTGAGTGTCTAAGTCCAAAGTCGTGCGCACTTCCAAACCGCCGCGATTCACCACATCTTCACCATACTGTTTTTCCAGCAAGCTTTTGACATACATGACAAAGTGCGGTGCTTTGATATCGGTCATGTCCTGGCGGAAAGTTAATTTCTCATTTTTGGCGGCATCTGCTTGGGCCTGGGAAATGTATTTGTCTTCCACCATCCGTCGTAGTACTTCATGTTGACGTTCGTAAGCGCGTTCTGGTGTGGCGCCAAATGGAGAATAGTCAGAGGGTGCAGCTGGTAAACCGGCCAAAAATGCAGACTCTGCTAAATCCAGCTGGTGCACAGATTTTCCAAAGTACCGTTCCGCAGCTTCTTCAGCACCATAAGTTGAGCCGCCATAACCAACTTCATTGAAATACATTTCCAAAATTTCATTTTTGCTGTACGTGCCTTCAACAAGAAATGCTAAAACAATTTCGCGCACTTTGCGCTTAAATGTGCGCTCAGGTGAAAGTAACGTATTTTTTACCAACTGCTGTGTGATCGTTGAGCCGCCCTGCAAACCTCCACCCTGGGCGTTGGAAATGAATGCCCGAAAAATGCCGCGGATTGATATGCCGCGATGAGTGTAAAAATTGCGGTCTTCAATAGAAATCGTGGCGTGGATGAGATCAGGCGGCACTTGCGACAATGGAATGAGCGTGCGGTTTTCATCTTTATAAATGCTATAGAGTAATTTTCCATTGCGGTCCAAAATTTTGGTCGTCAAATTTTGTTTGCGAGTAGTCAGTTCCGAGACAGATGGTAAGTCTTTAAAGACAATGTCGTACACTTCGTACGCACTAAATAAAATGCCGCCACTGATGACGAGCGAGAGAATCATAATGACAAAATGGTAGCGAAAAACGTAGTGGAAAGGTGCAAAAAATTCGTTACGGATAAAACCAAAAACTGCGCGAAAAGGTTTGGTGACTGCAGCCGTTGCTGTAGTGAGTTTTTTATTGGAGTTGTTTGGTTTTTGAGTTCTTTTTACGTGTTTTTTTTGCTGCAACTTTTTTTTCTTTAATACAGTACTCGCATTTTTTGAAGGAATATACTTTTGGTATAACCCAATAAATTTTTTCAGTTGCTGTGTTTCATTATGAAAACTTTTTTGTGCAGAAGTTTGCGCATTTTGCAATAGAATTTTTGCAGAAAGCAAACTTTTTTCAATCAAGTTCGGCTGCGCCGAAAAAATCACCGCTGACTTTTTTTTTACTTTCACTGTTTTATCGCGCTTTACTTTCAGCGCTTTTAACGCAGTTTTTTCCCGCAGTTTGCGCACTTTCAGTGGAGTTTTTTTTGCTTTAACAGGTTTTTTGCTGATTTTTGTTATAGGTTTCCGGCTGGCCATGGAGGGGATCTTACCATATCAGCCTATAAACTTCAATGTCGACCGAGCCGGAATCCGAGGGAAACTCAGCTATATACCAGTTATAACTTATGCTGAACGACGTCCCATAACTCTCTGGAGTTTTTTTCGTAGCCCAAAGCCCAAATGGCAATTCCACCTAAATCAAGTTGATTTACTAGATCAAGCTTGTATGAAAGTGAGCGTGAGTTTTCATAGTAAATCATGTGAATTTGGCCGTCTTTGAGGTACGAGAGATAGGGTGAAAGGGCGTCGTCACTCCAACCCTCTTGAACACTTAATTCATTTTTTTGGCTCAAGATTTGCTGGATGGTTTCTTCGCTAGCCATTTCACCCGTGTTTGGAAACGTTTGGGCTTGGGGATTGCGAGAAGTGGTTTGCCATTCGTATCCATAAAAAGGAATGCCCAAGAGAAGTTTCTGTTTCGGAACCAAGAGTAGCAAATCTCGCAGGTGCTGAGTGACATCACTATCCCATAATTTTTGGCCGCCAAAAAGAGGTGCGACTGGTCCAGCCATTATTGAAGAAGGTCGGTGGAAATCGTATGCCATGACCACAATATAATCGACTTGTTTAGCCAAATTTTGAAGATCCCAAATGCCACGATCGCTACTCGCTGAAGCAAGAATATCGACTGATAAGTCAATGTTTTTATAGTGTTGTTGTAAGTGGTTGCGCAACAACTGAATGAAGTTTGTGTAGTCATCTTGTAAATTTTGCGTTACTGGTCCGGTGTATTCAATATCAATGTTCACTCCCTGAAATGGGTACCCCAGCAATACAGCATCCAGTGATTTAATCACTTTCGACTGTGCGTCAGAGGATAATAAAAAGTGAGAAATTTGGTCGTTATCCATCATCGACAAAACGATTTCTGGTTTTGTGTGTTGCTGGGCAGCGGTGTTTAAAATATTTAACAAATCTTCCGACTGCAAATCATGATAGCCCTCGTCAACTCCACCATTTTGGGTTTGGACAATGTTGCCATTGCCATCAATACTGAGTGAAAAGTAGGCAATGTTCGTGAGCTCAGGTTGAAGTGTGACTTGGCCGAAGTTCCAATATGGTAAAAATCCGTAGACAATTTTTTTATTTGTAGCCGGAGGAGAAAGGTGTGTCAAAAACTGGAATGTTGTCGATGAGGTGATGGGTGAAAGGACTGGATTATCCTGGAAAAACCACAATACACCAAAAATCGAAACGAAAAAAACGCCGATAAAAAAAAGAACTTCCACAACCAAAGAAAAACTTTTCATTTCTCTAATTTATCTCATGTTCTAATTCACAAAATCTGTCCCGACAGTTGCTTTTTCATACATCGGCTTACCATCAGCGCCATTTGCGCGCGTACAGTCAAGACAATATTCCGTGTTCAGTGGATCGGTTAAAATATTTTTTGTTTGTAAGGTAGCCCCATCGGTTGGTGCACCTGGGTCAGGTGGCAAACCAGTTTGCGGTAAAATCCACACATTCTTCGGCCCATACGTGACGTTTGAGGGTTGAGATTTAGTCCAGTAGAGTTCTTGTGGTTCTTTTAACGGGCAATCCTGGCCAGGTTGAGGGGTAGGTGGTGGTGCTTCTTGTGGAAGCGTTGGGTCGGGTGCAAAGGCCTCGCCAGTTTGTCCCAACGGAAAGCCATTTGGACACACATCACCAATTGTCACGTCTGCGGGTTGGTCTTCCCAAATCGACTGATGGCCTTTTAACACAAATGACATGATGTCATTCCAAATTGGTGCGGCACCAGTAATACCGGAAACCAGTGCACGGTTCATTGGTGTGTTATCGTTATTGCCAACCCACGCAATCGCCAAGTACTGTGGCGTGAAACCGACTGTCCAGTTATCACGCAAATCATTGGTCGTTCCGGTTTTAACACTCACGACTTGACCGGGAATAACTAATTTTGAACTCGGTCCAAACTCCATCGTGCGGGCTTTATTGTCCTGCATAATGTGGTCAACTAAATATGTCGGTGCGCGATCCATGACACGTGTCGCCTCACCTTGAACTTGCGTTGTTTCATCATCAGTCATATCTTTGAGTGCTTGTCGCCGTGCTTCAATGTCAGTTGTTTCCAACACATTCCCTTTGTAATCTTCGACACGCAAAATTGGAGTTAAAGGAATCCTGACACCTTGGTCGGCAAGCGTACCAAACGCTTGGGCCATGTCAATCATCCGTACTTCGCCACCGCCCAACGTGAGTGACAAACCATAATTTGCAGGGTTGGTCCACGACGTGATGCCCATTTTTTGGGCCTGCGTAATAAATGCCTCAACACCCAAAAGACGCAGTGATTTTACAGCAGGAATGTTCAGTGAATTGCCCAATGCCGTGCGCACGCTCACGGGTCCATGAAATGTACCGTCGTAGTTTTTGGGGCAGTATGTTTTTTGGCCGATGACGTCAAAACAGGTGGGGTTGTCTAACAAATATGTACCAGGATTTAAAAGTTTTTCTTGGAAAGCAGTGGCATACATCAACGGTTTAATAGAGGAACCTGGTTGACGTTGGGCGAGTGCGACATTAACTTGTCCATCGTTGGCTGTGTCAAAGTAATTATGAGAGCCAATCATTGCCAAAATCTCACCGGTATTGGGTTTAATGACCATCGCTGCGCCATTACTGACATCAGCTCGACCCAATTTTTGCACTTCTGCCGAAAGCGATGCCTGCGCAGCATTTTGCAAATCCAAATCTAAAGTGGTGTAGACGCGTAAACCACCTTTTTCGACTGTATCTACGCCATACTTTGCTTCCAATAAATCTTTGACATAAAACACAAAATGTGGTGCTTGAATGTCTGTTTGTGCCAATGCAAAGTGCAAAACCTCGTTAGCTGCTTGATCGGCTTGTTGTTGTGTAATGTAGCCGTCCTCAGTCATGCGACGCAGGACTTCACGTTGGCGAATTTTTGCCTGCTGCGGGTGGGATCCATATGGTGAGTAAGTTGTTGGTGACTGCGGTAATCCAGCCAACATCGCCGCCTCCGCCAAATCCAAGTCCTTTGCTGACTTTCCAAAATAATGTTGCGCCGCGGACTCAATGCCCACTGACGTACCGCCGTATGAAATATAGTTCAAATACATTTCCAAAATTTGGTCTTTTGAATAAATAACTTCAGTGGCTACCGCGAGCACGATCTCTTTGATTTTCCGTGTGAATGATCGTTCTGGAGTGAGGAGAGCGTTTTTTACTAACTGTTGTGTAATTGTTGAACCACCCTCCAAACGCGAACCAGTCAACGTATTGCGGATCGCCCGCACAATGCCGAACACATCAAAACCAAAGTGATGGTAAAAGTTTTTATCTTCAATAGAAACACTGGCTTCGTACACATATTTCGGTAAGGTATTCAGTTTAATTGGCGTGCGGTTTTCTTTGTTGTAGATTTCGTATAACAATTTTCCATTACGGTCAAAAATCTGGCTACTCACTGGAAAACTGTCACCACTTCCTAAACTGCGCGGTGATGGTAAGTCACGCAAAATATAAAAGAGACCCGCTACCGCGAGCAAAAGAACAGTGAGAGCAATGATCAGTAACCACACGAGCCAATGTTTTTTTGATTTTTTGAGTTGCAGCGGAGTAGTGTTTTTTTTCTGCTGTTGAACAGCCAACCATTTTTTACCGCTCGTGGAAAAAACATGTGCAATTGCTTTTTTGCAGCTCAACACAGTACTGGAAATAAAATCAGAAACGCGCTTCATAACTTTAGAGCTCTATTGTACCTTTTTTTCATCTCATTTATAGCGCTCTCTTTAGGCCTTTATTTTTATTACAAGTCTGTTCTTTCGGCAAAAAATAACTTATCATTCCTTGAAGTACATTTAGTACTCCTTCGTCATGATAAGTTATTTTTTACTCGAAATAGACAGACTTTCATGACAAAATAAAGGCCTAAAGAGAGCGCTAGTTAAAGCTTGAATCGCACATTTTATGCAACGCTTTGACAATATTTTTATCCAAGAATGGTATGTCACACTTTCCAAGTGGCAGAAAGAACTTGTGCGGACATCGGTGGAGCTCTACGCGCGCGAGGAGCGCATGAAATCTGAGTTCGACGACTATTCTTTTATTGTGTTTCCAATGGCCAAAGCATATGAAGGATTTTTAAAAAAATACTTATTTGAAATCGGTTTCATTTCGGAAACAATGTACCGCAGTAAACATTTTCGGATTGGTCGTGCTTTAAATCCTGACCTGAGTCCCAATCGCCAAGATGAGGAGTGGGTTTACGGCCGTTTGCGCGAAACGTGCGGCGAAGAAGTGGGTCGGCTCATTTGGAACACATGGTTGGAGTGTCGCAACCAAGTATTCCACTATTTTCCGGACAACCAAAAAAAACTGACATTGCTGGAAGCGGGTCAGCGTTTGGAAATGATGGTTGGGGCGATGGAAAGTGCTACGAACTGTGCAAATGCCTAAAATAAGACTAAAATTGGACTTGAAAAATACACAAAATAGCCTAAAATGTAGCTATGCAAGTACAAACTACCCAACTACGAGTTACTTTACCTGCCGAATTGCAAGCATACCTCCAAACAAAAGCAAGCAAGTTTGGTCTTAATATGTCGGCGTATGTAAAGAACTTGATTATCAATGATGTTAAAGACATCGAATATCCTATATACCAGGCTTCACAGAAGACAGAAGATGCTTACCAGCAAGCAAGGAAAGCGGAGAAAAACGGCGAATTAATTAGCACTGACAATGTTGCTGATTTTTTAAAAGATCTTTAAGTTATAATTTCGTTCATGAAGATCGATTTTTCTCCCGCCTGCCAAAAAAAATTGGCAGTAATCAAACGCAAGGATCAAGCTCTTTTTAAGCTCATTTCAAAACAACTCGTCTGTTTTCAACAACAACCAGCCCATCCCTCGTTGCGATTACATAAATTGAAGGGAAGCTTAGATGACACTTGGAGTATTTCAATTAATAAGTCAATTCGGATGATTTTTTATTACCGCCAAATGGCTGAAGAAAAAAGAGCTGTCTTTTTTGCTGTGGGAACACATGAAGAAGTGTACAAGTAAGCTAACTTCTGTATTCCCGTGCAGCTCGACCTCATTGCATCTCTCCAACTCAACTTCTACAATACGTGCATGACTGACTCCCACACAACTCTCCCAACCATCCACAACTACGCATGCAAAAACATCACGATTTCCGGCCTCCCCGGTAACGGTTCAACAACACTTTTAAATTCACTGCGCGAAACTTTAAAGTTTGATGGCTGGAAAGGTTTCAGTGGTGGTGAGTTCATGCGCGCATACGCAGAAGAAAAAGGACTCTTCAAAAAACAGGAAGGACTGCACCACAGTGCCATTCACTACGAAGATGACTTTGATTTGCAAGTAGACATGGGTATGCGCCACAAACTGCAAACGGAAGAAAAATGGATTTTGGAAGCGTGGCTTTCCGGTTTTATGGCACAAGGTGTGTCGGGAATTTTGAAAGTGCTCGTGACATGTAGTGATGACGCGGTGCGCATCGACCGCATCATGAACCGTGACAACATTAGTGTGGAGATGGCGAAACAAAATATTATTGAACGTTACACAACGAATCTGCAAAAGTGGTCGCGCATGTACCAACCGCAGTGGCAAGAATGGGTGGTTGCAACCGGCAAAGCAAAACAGAGTGATCCAATTGATTTTTGGCGGCCGGATCTCTACGATCTAGTTATCGATACGTATTCAACAAATAAAAGTGCTGCTTTAGAGTTGGTTCTGCATGCCATTAAGGCTTCATGATGCCGAAAAAAACGAAACCACTCTCTACTCGCAATAGTCGTTCCCATCTCGCGGGAGCGCGACCAAAGTCTCCACCGCAACATTTTGTGTTTTTCCCGTTATTGATTTTGTTATTATTGATGTGGTGGGCATACCGTGGTCTTTTCCAGTTTCCCGTGTGGTTTGATGAAACAATTGGCAAGGCGGTTTTTTTTGGTTTGCCGGTGTGGCTCTATATCTCACTCAGTGGGGCAACATCGATCCGTGAAACGTACGCACCGCGCAAAATTTATAAAGGATTATTGGTGGGAATTGCCGTTGGTGGTTTATTTGGTTTTGTGGGCAGTTTAACAACTCTAGTGGGGCAGGGTGTTGTCGTGAAAGCCGCGCCGCTGTTTCTTTCCAATGCTTTTTGGAGCCAATTCTTTCTGGCGATGATGACCGGATTTTGGGAAACGCTTTTTTTCTATTGCTGGATCATGACCGTGATTTTGGAAAAATTTCCAAAGTGGTCGCTTATGCATCAACTACTCGTAACCGTTGGTATTTTTCTGTTATTCCATTTGCCGAATACGATTTTACGTTTTCACTCACCGCAAATCATTATCGGCCAAATTTTCCTGCTCGCCCTTTTTGCTTTAGGCCAAGCGCTTTTTTTCTACCGCTGGCGTAATCTCTACGCGCTGGCACTTTCGCAAGCGATTTGGGGAATGGTTTTACTGGTCAATACACGTTGACTCTTGGCTAAAAGAGAGTACAATGCATTTTTGTCTCCCACTCGTATGAAGACACGCTTTTTACTATCTACGTTTGCTCTTTTGGTTGCCGGAGGAATTCTCGCACTTTCCCTCATGAAGGCGCAGAATGCTTTCGCCGAAAACCAAGCTGCGACTGCCCGCAAGCAACTCTATTTTGGTAAAGAAATTCTTCCTGACAATGTTTTGTACCCAGTCATTATGGCCATGGACCGCGTCCAACTGGAAACTGCCCCAGACTATGAACGCGTCTTTATCCAGATGGAGTACGCCAACCGTCGTTTAGAGTATAGCGAGGATCTCTTAATACAGAAAAATGATGATGAGTCACTCATCGTGAGCACGCTTACCAAAGCTGAAGCGTACCTCCAAAACGCCACCCAAGAATCCCTCAAACTCAATTCCCCGAACTCCGTCAAAGAAAGTCTCGCCAAAACTATTGAGTACCACATCAGTAAACTCAAAGAACTTGCACCCAAGTTTACCGACTCCAACCGCTCGCTCGTTGACCACCTCGTTGAGGTGGATACAGCGACGCTTACCCTTTTGAAGTAGTTTTCAAAACTGATCTCTTTTGATATCTTCTGTTCGATTGACCGACCCAATGCAACGTGAGATTCTTATCACCCGATAGAAAAACACAACATTTAGTAGATTGT
>Ga0070730_10000355_pt1 | contig 55761 bp, 57 predicted proteins | sample Coa_R1_3_FD_66447 | JGI IMG/M metagenome (GOLD analysis project Ga0070730, IMG submission 66447) | Surface soil microbial communities from Centralia Pennsylvania, which are recovering from an underground coalmine fire - Coalmine... | ecosystem: Environmental > Terrestrial > Soil > Unclassified ... | reverse complement strand
GAGGGCTCCGCGAGCTCCAGCCGGCCGTTGCGATACCGCGTCCGCGCCCATGAGAGATACAACCTTTCACGCGCGCGCGTGAGACCCACGTAACACAATCGACGCTCCTCCTCGACGCCGCCCGGCTGCTCGGTCGAGCGACCGAGTGGGAACAATCCGTCCTCGAGTCCGGCGAGTGCGACGATCGGCCACTCGAGCCCCTTCGCCATGTGCGCCGTCGTCAGCGTGACACCCGGCTCACCTTTCGCCTCGTCCGCGGGGGTGACGAGCGCGGCTTGCGTCAGGTAGCGCTCGACGAGCGTTCCCTGATTCCCTGCTCCCTCTTCGTCGCCGTCCCGGATCTCCGCCCACGCGGCGGCCCCGGCCACCAGCTCGCGCACGTTCTCGATCCGCTCGAGCCCCTCGGCTCCCTCTTCGGCGAGGTACTGCTCGTATCCCGTGGTCGCGAGAATGGTTTCGAACGCGGTGGCGGGGTCGGCCTGTCCGACCGCATCCCGTAACCGATCCAGCAACGAGGCGACGTTAGCGAGCGCCTCCCGAACGTTGGGACGGAGCTCGGTGATGGTCCCGGCCCGGCGCGCCGCCTCGAGCAGCGGCTTCTGCCAACCCGCGGCGGCCTTCCCGAGCACCGCCAGCGAGGCGTCGCCGATCCCCCGGCGCGGCACGTTCACGACCCTGAGAAAGGCCTCATCATCCGCCGGATTCGCGATCAGCCGCAGATACGCGAGCAAGTCCTTCACTTCACGCCGCTCGTAGAAGCTGATCGCGCCGATCAGGCGATACGGAATGCCGCGGAACCGGAAGGCCTCTTCCAAAGGACGGGACTGCGCATTCGTGCGATACAGGATCGCCATCTCGTCGTACGCCGCGTCGCCTTCGGTCGCGCGGCGGGCGAATTCGTTGGCAAACCACTCCGCCTCATCGCGCTCGTCGGCGGTGCTCAACAACACGACCGGAGCACCGCCTTGCTTCTCGGTGAACAGCGTTTTCCCCAGCCGCGCGGTGTTCTCCGCGATGATCCCATTCGCGGCATCGAGAATGATCTGGGTGGAGCGGTAATTCCGTTCCAAGCGCACGAGCTTGGCGCCGGGAAAATCTTTCTGAAACGAGAGCATGTGGCGGACGTCCGCGCCGCGCCACCCATAGATGGCCTGATCGTCGTCGCCCACGACGCAGAGATTGCCGTGGCGCTGCGCCAGCTGCTTCACCAGCAGATATTGCGCGGCGTTGGTGTCCTGGAACTCATCGACGAGCACGTGCTGGAACCGGTCCTGCCAATACGCGAGCCGTTCGGGATGCTCGCGAAACAGCGCCAGCGGATGCAGCAATAGATCGTCGAAATCCATGGCGTTCGCCTGCTTCAAGGCCGGACCGAGGGCGGCGTAGATCTCTCCGGCGACCTTGATGAGCGGCGTGTCCGCCTGCGCGCCCAGCTCCTCGGGAGTGAGCATGCGGTTCTTGGCGCTCGAGATCACGGCGTGCACGGAGCGCGGTGGATAGACCTTGGTCGAGAGCTGGCGGCTTTCGAGCAGGCGTTTGACCAGGGCTTCGGAGTCATCCGCATCGTAGATCGTGAAGTTCGGTCCGAAGCCCAAGAGCGGCGCCTCGCGGCGGAGCAGCCGCGCCGAGAGCGAATGGAACGTGCCGATCCACAGACCGCGGGGATCTGAGCCCAACAGCTGCGCGATGCGGGTGCGCATCTCGCCCGCGGCTTTGTTCGTGAACGTGACCGCGAAGATGCGTTGCGGCGCCACGTGGAGATTCGTGATCAGATGCGCGATGCGCGCGGTCAACACGCGCGTCTTTCCCGAGCCGGCGCCCGCCAGCACCAGCAGCGGCCCGCCGGGATGCTCGACCGCCTCCCGTTGCGCGGGATTCAGCGGCAATGGGTGCGGCGCGATCATGCCGTTGTTAGCGGAAACTCGAGCACAAACACCGAACCCTTGCCCTCCGGGCCGGTGCGGAAACCCACGCGGCCGCCGTGCTGCTGCTCCACGATGCGACGTGCCAGCGCGAGGCCAATACCCCAGCCGCCCGTCTTGCTCGAGACGCCGGGCTCGAACAGTTGACGCTGCATGTCGGGCGCGACGCCCGGACCATCATCGCGCACACTGACTCTCCCGATGGAAGCGGTGGTTTCGACGGCGACGTCGATTCTGCCGCCACGCCCGCTCAGCGCGTCGATCGCGTTCTTGACGATCACTTCGAGCGCCCACTCGATCAGGACCGGATCACCGGTCGCGGTGGGACCGGCGCCCGGCGAGTTGAGCGTGATCGTCACCGAATGCGCCAGCGTCGGCATGCGCGGCCGGAAATATGTCACGACGCGCTCCGCTACCGTACCGAGGCCGACCGGCTCGCGCCGTGCGGGCCGGCCGATGCGCTCGAACCGTTTCGCGACACGCTGCAGGCGCTCCGCGTCCGCTTGAAGATGGGTGATCAGCTCGCTTCCGGGGGTATCCGGATTCTCCCGCAAGTAATCAATCCAACCCGTGAGGCTCATCAGCGGCGTCCCGAGCTGATGGGCCGACTCGCGCGCCATCGCGACCCAGAGCCGGTCGCGCGCGGCGGTCACGCGTTCCCGCATCGCCCATCCCGCCAGAAACGCGAGGCACACGAACATCGCGCCCTGGAGGACCGCGAGACCGGTAAACGCTTTCGCGGCCGGCAGCGCGCCGTAATGAATCGTGCCGACGCCGGGCTGCATCAGCGGTCGATGGATCTGATCGAGCTCGCGGATCCAGTTGCGCCGGGTCTCCTCGTCCGCGTTCGCGCCGAAGGGCGCGTTGTCGAGCGCCGTAATGCGGCCGGCGGTGTCCGTAACCGCGATGGGGATCCCGAGCCGCCGCACTTCGTCCGCCAGGGCGAGCAACGCGTCGGAGGCGGCCCCCTCGCGCGGGTCGTTCAATCCCGCAAACACGTGGCCCAGCAGGCGGCTGGTCTCCTGGGCATCGTTCCGCAGGTGGCGCGCGACGACCCAGGCGTAGCCGACCGAGAGGATGCCGAACAGCAGCGCGGCGACGACGAGCGCCGGCGGTCCCGCGCGGCGCAGCGAGCCCAGCCGTCTAGGCAATGCGGTCAGTGCCGACATACGGCACTAACGCTGCGGGAATTCGAACGGAGCCGTCTGGCTGCTGATGTGTCTCGAGCAGCGCCGCGATCGTGCGCGGCAGCGCCACGCCGGACGCGTTCAGCGTGTGCACGAACTCCGGCTTGTCGCCGGGGCGCGGGCGACAGCGAATGTTGGCGCGCCGCGCCTGGAAATCGGTGAACGTGCTCGAGCTCGAGACTTCGAGCCATTGGCCTACGCCCGGCGCCCATGCCTCGAGATCATAGGTCTTCGCCGCCGCAAATCCGAAGTCGTTGGCGGGAAGCACGGCGACGCGGTACGCCAGCTCGAGGCGCCGCAGCACCTCCTCCGCATGGCCGGTGAGCGCTTCGTGCTCCGCCGGCGACTCGGACGCGCGACTGAACCGTACGAGCTCGACTTTGTCGAACTGGTGCACGCGCAATAGACCGCGCGTGTCCTTGCCGGCCGCACCCGCTTCGCGCCGAAAACATGGTGTGTAGGCCACGTAGCCAAAGGGGAGCGGCCGATCGATGATCTCGTCACGATGCAGGTTGGTCACGGGCACTTCGGCCGTCGGAATCAGAAATAGATCGTCGGTCGTGCGGTAGGCGTCATCCTCGAACTTCGGCAACTGCCCGGTGCCGGTCATCACGTCGCGCCGCACGAGAAACGGCGGCTCGACTTCCGTGTACCCGTGCTCGCGCGTGTGCAGATCGATCATGAAGTTGATCAGGCCGCGCGCGAGCCGCGCGCCCAGTCCCATCAGAACCGGAAAGCCCGAGCCTGCGAGCTTCGCCCCACGCGGCAGATCGAGCATGCCGAGCCGCTCGGCGATTTCCCAGTGCGGCTTCCCGCCTTTGGGCGCCGGCGTGCCCCAGCTCCGCAACGTCTTTTGCTCATCGGGGACGTCGGGCAGCGGCGGATTGGGGACGAAGAGCGCTTTCGCTTCGAGCGTCGTCTCGATTTGTCGGAGCTCCGACTCGAGGCTCGTGATCCGCTCGCCGAGCTTGCGACGCTCGGCGACCACGGTGGCCGGCAGGCCGCCCTGCGACTTCGCGGCGATCGCGTCGGCTTTGGCGGCGTCGTTGCGCTCGGCCTTCAGCGTGTCGAGCTGCGCGGTGAGCGTGCGGCGCTTCATGTCGAGCGCCTCGATTTCGTCGAGCAGCCGCGTCAACGCGAGATCGCCGCGCCGGGCGAGCGCCGCCCGCACCTGACCGGGCGCGGCGCGCAACAACTTCAGATCGATCACGCGCTACTGCGACGGCAGGCCGGAGTTGAGCCCGCGATAGCCGCAGTTGACGTCGGTGAGAATTTCGAAATCGATGCGCCGCCCGTTCGGGCCGGTCGTCGTATCGATCGCCAGGACGTGGAGCTTCGCGTAATAGTACGCCAGGATGCCGAAGGAGCACGTCACCGTGCCCGAGTGGGCGACCACGACGCTGTTATTCGTCACGACCAGCGCAGTGTCCTGCTTGTAGCTGGTCGTCGGCGCGATCAGCAGTGAATCGAAATCCTGCGCGCTGATTTGCAGACCCGACTGCGTCCCCAACTTCAGGGCGCCCGTCGGATAGAGGACCGCCTCTCCGATCGAGTCGATGTCGAAGGCGAAGTCGAACGGGATCGACTGCTCCGTCCGCACGGCGCTCCGGGTGGCGATCGAATACCCCGAGGGCAGGTACACAGGGGTCCCGCTCAACGCGTACAGCGATATCGTGTCCGTGCGGTTGGTGATGTATGCCCCAGGCAAACCCAAGGGATTGCCGCATCCAACCGCAACTGCCGCGCAGGCTATGGCGCCGATCAACAACAGGATGAGGTAACGCATGAAGGTGTGGAGAACTTACAGGGCCCCCTTCGAGTGGGTCAACCCATAGTGGCTGCTTGACTTCGCCTGTCCGGAAACCTACGTTGGCCGCGCGTATGGCGACCATCCGCGATGTCGTGGAGGCGCTCAGCCGTTCCAACGGCGTGGACGCCGTAGTAGTGGTGGGCCGCGACGGGCTCCCCATCGATTCGCGTGTTGCCAACGGGGTGGACGCAGAGAGCGTGGCGGCGCTGCTGCCGTCGGCGATCACCCACATGGCCCAGCTCGGCGATGCTGGTGGGCGCGGCGACTTTGGCACCGCCGTCCTCGAATTCGGGAAGGGGCTCGCCATTGTCGCCGTCTTGAACGCCGACGCGCTGCTCATCGTGCTGGTGCAGCCGGCGACGAACGTCGGCGCCCTGCTGTTCGATCTTCGCCGCCATCGTACCGCGATCGCCGGTCTGCTCTAAGCGGACGCGCCGGCTGTGCCCGCTCCTTTGCCTTCCGCCTCTTCACGGCACCTGCTTGTAGTCGACGACGAGCCGCATATCAGGCTCGTGTTGCGTCCCTGTCTCGAGCAACTCGGCTACCGGGTCAGCTTCGCGCGCACCCTCGACGAGGCCCGGACCGCGCTGCGCGCCACGCCCGTGACAGACGGCCTCCTGCTCGACCTGCATTTGCCGGACGGCTCAGGGCTCGATTTCCTGCGCGATCTCCGCAAAGAAGGTGGGACCGCGCGACTGCCCGTGCTGGTTCTCACCGCCGAAGGTGAGGACCGGATTCTTCGGGAAGCGCGCCGCCTCGGCGCCGCGCTGCTGACGAAACCGTTCAGCCCAACAAAGCTCAGCCAACGCATCGCGATGATGTTCGGCGATGCGGATTCGGAGGCACCCTGAGCACGTGGGCGGCCATCCTGGCCGGCGGATCGGGGACACGCTTCTGGCCGCTGTCCACACCGGAGCGCCCGAAGCAATTCCTTCCTCTCACGGGCGACAAGCCGCTGCTCGCTCAGACCGTCGCGCGGCTCCGGGATCTCGTGCCCCCCGAGCGCATTCTGATTCTAACCGGCCCATCACTCGTCGAGCGCGTGGCCGCCACCGTCCCCGACGTTCCGGCTGCCAACATCTTCGCCGAGCCGCGCGCCGCATCGACCGCGCCCGCGCTCGCGTGGGCGGCACACTGGATCGCCAGGCACGATCCTGGCGGCGAAATGTTGTCGCTGCATGCCGATTGGGCGGTGGGCGACGATCGCGCGTTTCGCGCCGCCGCGAGTCACGCGCTTGCCGTCGCGGCCGAGCAAGACGTGCTCGTCACGGTCGGCGTCAAACCGACGCGCAATGAGACCGGCTACGGCTACATCGTGCCGGGAAAAGCCTCAGGCAGCGCCCGGAAGGTGAAGCGGTTCATTGAAAAGCCGAGTCCCGCGCGCGCTGCCCTGCTCCGCCGGCGCGGCGCGCTGTGGAATAGCGGCCTGTTCGCCTGGACCGCGGCGCGCTTTTTGGGCGAGGCTGGGGCCTACGCCGAAGAGCTGGCCTCGGGCTGGTCGGCGCTGACGAGCGGCGACGCGCCGCGCTTCTTCGCGGCGGTCACGCCGGTCGCCGTGGATGTCGCCGTGCTCGAGCGGACCACACGTCTCGCTGTTGTCACCGGCACGTTCGCGTGGGACGACATCGGCTCGTGGGATGCGCTGCTCCGCATTCGCCGCCGCGACGCGCGCGGTAACGTCACCGTGGGCAATGTGACGCTCGGCAAGGACGTGAAGAACTCGGTCATCTGGTCGGAGAATGAGGACATCGCCGTCACCGGCATCGAGGACATGGTGGTCGTTCGCGCCAACGGGCACACGTTGGTGATGCCGACGGGCCGGCCGCAGGCGTTGAAGACGCTGGTGCAAGGTCTATGACGCACGCGCTCTATCTACTCGATCCCGATCCCGCGCCCGCCTGGGCGCCGTTCGTCGGCGTTCGGCCGCTGTCGGAGCTGCGGGCGGGCGCGCATCTCGTGCGGGAGCGGTGGGAGACGTTCGTCGGCACGGAAGCGGCGGCGATCTTTGCGCTGCCGCACCTTGCGGGTTTCCCGGAGGCGGGTGTCCCCGCTGTTGAAGCGCGGCGCCCCGTTCAAGGACCGGCGGTCATCGGCTCGTCCACGTTCGCGCCGCGCGGGCTCGCGGGTCCGTTCCCGCCCGCGCCGGCGAGGCTGACCCACGAGGGGATTACCGTGGGCTGGGCGGTTCCCGAAGGAGCGACGTGGAGCGGGCCCGTCGCGAACGCGCAGTCGCTGAGCGTCGATGGCGTGTTGCTGCGCGGCGTCTACGACCTCGTGACCGCACTCGAGCAGCTGCTGCGAGAAGACACGCTCAAGCTGCTCGGTGACTCCGACGCAGTGCCGAAGGGCTCGCTCGTGCTCGGCGATCCGGCGTGGATCTCGGTACACGAGGCCGCGATCGAGCCGGGGGTCGTGTTCGACACACGGAATGGGCCGGTCATCCTCGAGAGCGGCGTCGAGGTTCGGTCCGGGATGCGGCTCGAGGGGCCGCTCTGGGTCGGCGCCAACACACGGCTCGTTGGTGGCGCAATCCGGAACTCGGCCATCGGTCCGTGGTGCGTCGTCCATGGCGAGGTTTCGACTACGGCATTCCTCGGCTATGCGAACAAGAGCCACCATGGTTTTCTGGGCCATTCCGTCCTGGGCAGGTGGGTGAATTTCGGCGCCGGCACGACGACATCGAACCTCAAGAGCACCTATGGCGCCGTGCGGCTGGACCTGGCGGGGGCGCGGCTGGAAACCGGACACCAATTCCTGGGTAGTCTATTCGGCGATCACGCCAAGACAGCCATCGGCATGCTGTTCGACGCCGGATCCGTCATCGGCGCCGGCGCCAGTGTCTTCGAGGGTGTGCGCGCACCCAAGTACGTCCCGCCTTTCGCCTGGGGAGGCGTTTCATCAGAGCGGATGACGCTGCAGGGGTTTTTGGCGATCGTGGAACGCGTCCTGCCCCGGCGCAACGTCGCGGTGACGGACGCGACGAAGTCGTTCCTAAGCCGCGCCTACGAATGGCTAACCAGGTGAGCGACGCCCCTCCCTCCGCCGCTTCGCAGTCGCCGCAGCGCTACCGCCGCCTCGGCAAGTACGAGCTGCACCAGCTGCTCGGCGAAGGCGCGATGGGCATCGTGTGGAAGGCGTACGACACGGTGCTCCGCCGCTACGTCGCGCTCAAGCTGCTCTCCTCGAGCTTCCGCAAGACGAAGGACATGCAGGAGCGCTTCCTGCGCGAGGCCCGCGCCGCGGGCGCGATTCAACACGCGAACATCGTCACGGTCTACGACCTCGGCGAGTCGGAGGGGCAGCTCTTCATTGCGATGGAGCTGGTGGAAGGGCGCGATCTGTCGGACATGATCGCGCTGCGGGATCCGCTCGCCCTCGAACGCAAGCTCGACATCACGATCGAGGTGCTGGCCGGGCTCCACTTCGCGCACCAGCGCGGCGTGATTCATCGCGACGTGAAGCCCTCGAACGTGCGCGTCATGCCCGACGGTCGGATCAAGATCATGGATTTCGGCATCGCCCGTCTGCAGAAGGCCGATGCGACCGGATCCGGCGCGATCGTCGGCACGCCGACCTATATGGCGCCCGAGCAGATCACCAACGGCGCGATCACACCCGCCACCGACGTCTTCTCCGTCGGATGCATGCTGTACGAGCTGCTCTGCTACCAGCGGCCGTTCGAGGCCGAATCGGTGCATGGCGTGCTGTATCAGGTGCTCACGACGGAGCCGCGGCCGCTGCGCACCGTCGCACCGTCGATTCCCGCGGCGCTCGAGCGTGTCGTCGCGAAGGCGATGAACAAGGTGCCGCACGAGCGCTACGAGTCCGCGGGCCAAATGATGTCGACGTTGCAGCAGATCCGCGCGGCGCTGTCGGGCGCGGATGAGGAAGCGACGCAGCCGCTCGGCCGCTGGACGCCGCTGCCGCGTCCGATGCTGAAGTTGATCACGCATACGTCCATGAGGGCGCGGCTGGCGGTCCTCGGCGCGCTGGCGACGGTGGTCCTACTCCTCGTCTACGCACCGAGCGGGCCGGTGCCGGATCAGCCGAGGGTGCTCACGGCGCCCCCTCCGGCGGGGGCATCACGCGGCGCCGCCCTGGCGGCCCCAACGCCACCGCCGCGCCCCAACACGGCGCCCGTATCGATGGCGGTCAGCTGGCGGCGCGATTCCGCGCTCGCGGCGCGCGACCGCGCGGTCGCGGCAGGCGCCGAAAAGAACAGCGTGCCGTCGCTGTTATTCGCCCAAACCGTGCTCGAAGCATCCGACCACGCGCTCCAGCGCGGTGACCAATCGCTCGCGGTCCGGGGCTACGTCGAAGCGGCGCAGCGCTACGACAAAGCGCGGCAAGAGGCCCGCGACATGGAGCGCGAGGCCGAGCACATGATCCAGCGCGTCACGCCGGTCGTGCAGGCCATCCCCGCCGGGAGGGCCGCCTCCAATGCCGGGGTCTTCCTCGCGCGCGCCGAATCGCTGCTGCAAGTGCAGGACTTCACGCTCGCCAAAGTCGCCGCGCAAGGCGCCGAGCAGATCGGGGTTGATGCCGGGGTTGCACCGCCGAGCGTCCAGCCGTCCGACGCGCGCCAGGCCATCGACGTCTTGCTCGAGGACCTGAGCCGGGCGCTGTCGAGCCAGCGGATCTCCAATCTGCGCGTGCTGTACCCCGGAATCACGCCCGAGGAGCGCAGCAGTTGGGAGAAGTTTTTCCATAACTGGAATCACATCACGGCAAAGTTCACCGTCGAGGATTTCAAAGCGGAGGGCGTCACGGCGAACGGCAACGTCCGGGCGATGCTTCAGTATGTCCCGGCGAGCGGCGGCGCACCACGTGTCGATCGCCGCCGATTCGCGATGCGGTTTGAGAAGAAAGAGGTCGGGTGGCGGCTGGCCGGCGTTACCGAAATAAAATAACGCCTACCAGGCGCGCGAATTCGCGGGCGGCGCGTCGGGAATCGTCAACGTATCCGGTCGCACGTTTGCCGGTCCCACGCGCCGGAGCGTAACGGGTTTCTCGAGATCTCCGCCGCTGATGGTGAGCTTGTCGCCTGCGATCTTCATGCCGTAGACCTGCCACACGCCGTCTCCCAACGTTATCCATAGGCTGTCACCGACGACGCGCCAGCGAGCGACGTCCTTGCCGAACTGCGCCGAGCTGTCGCCGCGCACCATGATGTTGCGGATTTCGTCTCCGGTTTTCGCTTGCCAGTTGCCCGTCAACCGCACGGGCACCTGCGTCAGGACGCCGAAGGCGCCCGCTGCGATCAGCCATTGCCGCATCATGCGATCAATCATACCGGGCGCCGGTCGGTTTTTGCAGCGCCGCCTGCTCGCTCGCCACGACAGGCGCCAGCGCGTCGGGCAGAACCGCGACCTGCCCCTCCCATTGCTTCATCATGCGGACAAAGGCGCCGCACAGCTCACGATCGAACTCGAGGCCGGCGCGTTCCTCGAGATAGCCGAGGGTCTTCTCGAACGACCACGCGTCTCGGTACGCAAACCGCGATGGAACGTCACGGCGCCGAGGTGGTGGCGGTGCAGCCGGCCGGCGAGCTCGGACAACAGCGGATTTTTGGGATCGGTGGCCACGCCCTCGATGACGAGCTGCTGTCGCGCGACTCCGAGCGCGAGTGTGGCTCGGCCCTCAAACAGATCGGCCCGGCGCGTCACGCCCGCCGCAGCGGGAGCCAACGAGGGATGGCCCTCTGGATACATGGCGTGTTTGTGGAGCGCGATGGAGAGCTCGATCAGGAAGTCGGCCAGCTCTCGCGAGAGGGCGGCCTTTTCCGACGGCGGGGCGGTCATGGCACTCCAAAATAGTGCTCCCCCCCGTGCGAACCATCACACGGAGGGGAGCAACTGCTTACAACCTAGGGCATTACCTAGACTTTAATACATTCCGCCCATGCCGCCGCCGGGCATCGGTGGGGCCTTTTCCTTCTCTTTCTTCTCCACCACGACGCACTCCGTCGTGAGGAGCAGGCCCGCGATGGACGCGGCATTCTGCAACGCGGTCCGCGTGACCTTGGTCGGATCGATGACGCCGGCCGCAACGAGGTCTTCGAACTTATCCGTCGCGGCGTTGTAGCCGAAGTTCTTGTCCTTCGACTCCTTCACCCGACCCACGACGATCGAGCCTTCAGCGCCGGCGTTCTGCGCGATCCACCGGATCGGCTCCTCGAGCGACTTGCGCAGGATGTCCACGCCGGTGCGCTCGTCGTCATCGGCGCCCTTCATCTTGTCGAGCGCACGCTGGCCCCAGAGCAGCGCCACGCCGCCGCCCGGCACGATGCCTTCCTCGACCGCCGCGCGCGTCGCATGCAGCGCGTCCTCGACCCGAGCCTTCTTCTCCTTCATCTCGGTCTCGGTCGCGGCGCCGACGTTCAGCACCGCCACGCCGCCGGCGAGCTTCGCCAGCCGCTCCTGCAGCTTTTCCTTGTCGTAATCGGACGTCGACTTGTCGATCTGCGCCTTGATCTCGGCTTTGCGGCCCTCGATCTGATCGTCTTTGCCCTTGCCGTCGACGACCGTGGTGTTGTCCTTGTCCACGATGACGCGCTTGGCGCGGCCGAGATCGTTGAGCGTCGTGTTTTCGAGCTTGAGACCCAGCTCTTCGGAAATCACCTGACCACCGGTCAGGATCGCGATGTCGCGCAGCATCTCCTTGCGACGATCACCGAAGCCCGGCGCCTTGACGGCGGCGACCTTCAGCGTGCCGCGGAGCTTGTTGACGACGAGCGTCGCCAGCGCCTCGCCTTCGACGTCCTCCGCGACGATGAGCAGCGGCCGGCCCGACTGCGCCACCTTCTCGAGCGCCGGGAGCAGGTCCTTCATCGTGGAGATTTTCTTGTCGTAGATGAGGATGTAGGCGTCCTCGAGGGTCGCTTCCATCTTCTCGGGATCGGTGATGAAGTAAGGCGAGAGGTAGCCGCGATCGAACTGCATTCCGTCCACCGTCTCCAGCGTGGTCTCGAGGCTCTTGGCTTCCTCGACCGTGATCACGCCGTCCTTGCCGACTTTGTCCATCGCGTCGGCGATCTTCTCGCCGATTTCGACGTCGCCGTTGGCGGAAATGGTGGCGACCTGCTTGATGTCCTTCCGGCCCGACGTGGGGACGGAAATCTTCTTGAGCTCCGCGACGATCGTCTCGACGGCGTTGTCGATGCCGCGCTTCAGCGCCATCGGATTCGCGCCAGCCGTGACGGACTTCAGGCCTTCGCGGTAGATCGCCTGCGCGAGCACCGTCGCCGTCGTGGTGCCGTCGCCCGCGAGATCCGAGGTCTTGGTCGCCACTTCCTTCACCATCTGGGCGCCCATGTTCTCGATCTCGTCCTCGAGCTCCACTTCCTTCGCGACAGTCACGCCGTCCTTGGTGACGGTCGGGCTGCCGAACTTCTTGTCGATGACGACATTCCGGCCCTTGGGACCGAGCGTCACCTTCACCGCGTCGGCCAACTGGTCCACGCCCCGCTTGAGCCTGGCCCTGGCCTCGGTGCTGAATTCCAAAAACTTGGCTGCCATGTCTGAGCTTCCTCCCTGAGGGCTGCTTACGCGAGCTTCGCGATGACGTCGGCTTCTTTGATCAGAATGACTTCTTCACCATCCAGTTCGACCTGCGTGCCGCTGTACTTCCCGTAAACGACGCGATCCCCGACCTTCAACTCCATCGGAACCGTCTCACCCTTCTCCCGCCGGCCCGGTCCCACGGCGATCACTTCGCCCTGGATCGGCTTCTCCTTAGCGGTATCGGGGATGTACAGCCCACCTTTCATCGTCTCGGTCTCTTCCATCGGCCGAATCGCGACCCGGTCGGCCAACGGGTGGACCTTCAGCTTCGCCTTTGTTGCTGTTGCCATTGCCAGAAGCCTCCGTAACTCTATGATTTGATTAGCTGTTAGCACTCGTAGCTGGTGAGTGCTAACCGACGACGGGGGGAATCTCTCAGGCTAGGACTGTCATGTCAAGGGCTGGAAAAGGACGTATCCCCGGCCATCAACGCGCGCACCGCCGCCCGCGCGCGAGCCTGTGGCGTCGCGGTCGTCGTGTCGAGGGTGATCGACCCCGCTCGGATGATGACGCCGGACCGAGTATCCGCGAGGCGCAGGTTGAACGAGGTGGGCGCACCGGAGTCCGACGGATCTTGATATGTGAAATAGATCAGCGCGGCAGTCGGCCCACTGCCACCACGCAACCGCGGCCTGACCTTGATGCCCCGCTCCCGCAGCGCCCGCGCCAGCTCGACGCTTTCGGAGTCCCGCTGCTCGACGACGATCGTGTAATGGCGCAGCTGGGCTGGGAGCTGGCTGCCGGCACAACCGAGCAGCAAAGACATGCACGCCGGTACGCCGATTCGCGTCACTGGACGATTCGGCGGGCCCCGACCCATCGCGCCACCCACCAGGCACCTTCCGTGTCCCGCTCCTCCAGACGCGAGAGCTTCACGCCCTCATTGGAGCTATGGATGAAGGTCTGGTCGCCGACGTACATGCCGACGTGCGTCACGCCGCCGCCGGGCCGAGCGGCGAACAACAGAATGTCACCGGGGCGCAACGCGTCGATCACCGGCGTCACCTCCGATCCCGACTTCGCCTGATCGCGGCTCACGCGCGGCAGCCGAATGCCGTGCTGGCTGTACGCCCATTGCACGAGCCCCGAGCAATCGAATCCATTTTCCGCCGTCCCGCCCCACACGTAGGGCGTACCGATCGCGTCGAGCGCGGTGCGTACGATATCCGCGGCATTGCCCGTGATCGACGCAGGCGTGGGCAGCGGTACCTCGAGGGCCGGCCGCGCCGGTCGGGATCCTGGCCAGCGGCGATCGACCGCTCTGCCGATGGTGAGCGACATCCCGACGGCCGCGCCGATGCCGTCGCGCGCGTTGGACGACGGTCGCCAGAAGCCGCGCGGTCCGATGTCCTGCAGATGGTACGCCGTCTCGAAACCGAACGCGATCCATGCGGTCGGTCGCCATTCGACGCCCGCGCCAAGGGTCCAGAGCGCCGCGAGTTGCTGCGATGCCGTATCGGTCGAGATGCCGAGCGCGAAGCCGGCGAGCGCGTAAGGACCGAAGGTCGCGCGTCGCCGCAAGGCATGGAGCTGCCATCCCGCGCCGTAGAAGGCGCGATGGCGGCCCAAGCTGTCGTGAATCAGCGCTTGCGCGGTGAAACCGTCTGAGAAGATGCCCGCCAGCGGAGCGTCGGTACGGAGCTCGTAGCTGGTGGATCGATTGCCCTGATACCAGCGGCCCAGGCGAAAGTCGACGTCCCGGCCCTGGGCAGGAAGCTGTGAGACGCCGGCGATGAGAAAGAAAAATTCAATCCGCGGCCGCAATCGCGGCATGCTCCTCGGAGGCCCCCCCGCGAGGCGCCATGTGGTGCGACAGGAGATGGGGCAAACGGCGCATGAAGCGAACCCAGATCCACAGCACCGCGAAGCCGAACACAAAGGCGCCGGCGACGGCGATGGCGAGCATCGCGAGGGGGTTCTGGAACCGCAGGGCAACAATGGCGCCGAACCAGAGACCGACGTGCGATGCGGCCCATGCCCAGGCGGGGGTGAGCAGCCAGCCCACAATGATCAAGAAGTGCGCGAACCACCGCGGCATGCCGCTTACCCCTTACGCGCGATCGCTGCGAGGGCGAGAACGGTGAGAACGAGCGCGAAGCCGCCTCCCGCCGCGACGGGGAAATAGATGTGCAATCGCGCGAGTGTGGCAACGAACGCCAGAATGACCCCGCCGATGACCACCGGTAGCGCGAGGGCGGCGATGGCAACGTCACCACCGCGGGCGGCACGGCCCGCGGTAACCAAGCCTCCCATCCATGCGACGAACGTCCCGAGCATCCACCAGATGGGCAAGTACCACCACGTACTGCCGCCGCCCACGGCATCCCACGTCCATGGGTATGCTTTGAACGGCCGGAGCAGGATGATGTCGATCGCCATGAAGACGATGGTGCCCCACAGTCCGATCGCCGCGGCGACGGCCACACCCTGCGTCGTGCGCGCAGTCGCATAGAATCCGGGCAAGAACGCGGCGGCGACGCCACCGGCGAGCACCAGCACCGTCTCGAGCAATGCCGTGATCATGCCGGGCGGAAGGAGGCGTGCGACAATCAGGTAGAGAAGAACCGTGACACTGACAATGACGCCGACGATCGTGCCGCTGACGAGGATCTGTTGGAATTCAGGACGATCGGCGGTGGTGGTACTGGAAGGCATCCGGGTTCCCCTTGCTAGTGGGTCGAGGACCTCCACGTCCTCAATCTAATACGTCGCGAACACAAGCAGCACCGTGACATCCGTTACCGCCCACGCCGCCAGCGCGCGATACATCCCGCGCTGATGTTGTGGTGACGTCCAGGCCGCATGCCGCACGAGCCACGGCAGCAGCACCGCCAACCAGAGCGCCAGCGGGACGGCGAGCGCCACGGCTTTTGTCCCGATCTCGAGGACGATCGCGGCCCACGCGAACACCGCAAACGCCAGCAGCGTCGCCAGCGTCGCGGTCCCGAGGCTCGCGCGCATGCCGAGTATCAGGGCAAGTGTGCGGTCGCCCCGACGGCGGTCCTCATCGAACTGATACAGTTGAGTGAGTGGATAGAGCCCCGCGAACAACGGACAGAAAGCGAGCAGCACCAGGCCATGGCCCGCGTCGAGCGGGCGACCCGTCGCCGCCCAGGCGGCGTACGGCGTGAGCGTACCGAACCCCCACATGTTGATGACCCAATCCACACCCGCTACCGCTTTGAAGCGAAACGGCGGAACGGAATACAGGATCGAGAGCACGAAACAGATCGCGTACGCGATACGGAATCCGGCGGGAAGCGCAAACGCGAGCAGTTGGCCGGCGACGAGCAACGCGACGCTGTAGTGCAGCAGATAGCGCGGGAGCGGCGGCGGCGCATTCAGGTATCCGATGTCGCCTTCGTCCTTATCGAACACGCTGTTGATCGCGAGCGTGCCGCCGTTCAGGAACACGACCCAAATGACCAGGGCCAGCAGCGCGTTGCCGAGCTGCTCGCCGCGCCCCGCTCCCGGCAATCCAACAGCCAAGATGTATCCCAGTACCGTATGCCCCGCCATGATCGGCCACTCGGCCGGACGCATGTGCAGGAGGTAGGAGCAGAGATCACCCGGCAGCAGGCGATAGCCCCACCGTCGCCACGCATTGAGCGTGCGAGCGCCGGCCTGCCCTACCACTTCAGCCCGAGCGCCGCCGCCGCGATCCGTAAGCCGATGAGGGTGAGATCGGGGTGGACGGATTCAATCTCTTTGCAGAGCGGCGCCACGAGCCCGGCGAGTCCGCCGGTGGCCACGACGACGGGCTTCTGCCGCGACGGCCACTCGGCCCGCACGCGCCGGACGACACCGTCGACCGCGTCGGCCGTGCCCCAGAGTACGCCCACGCGGATGCAATCTTCGGTGTTGCGACCGATGGCGTGGGTGGGCGGCGACAGCTCGGTCGCGGGAAGCTTCGCGGTCTTGCGGACCAGCTCGTCCGACGCGGTCCGCAGGCCCGGCATGATCACGCCGCCGATGAAGCGCACACGCGCGCCGTCCGCGACGATGCAGTCGAACGTCGTCGCGGTGCCGAAGTCCACGACGATGGTGTCCTTCTTGAACAGCTCGGCGGCGGCGAGCGTGTTGACGATCCGATCGGCACCGACCGTCATCGGCTCGTCGACGTCGATCACCATCGGCAACTTGGATCGTCCGTCCACGCGAGCCGGTTTTCGCGTCGTCGCCGCTTCGATGCCTTCGCACAGGTTCTGCGTCACCTGCGGCGCGACCGACGCGACGATCGCCGCGCGGACCTCGCCCGTCGAATGTCCCGCCTGAACCAGCTGGGCGGTAAAGGTCGACGCCCATTCGTCGGGCGTGCGCTGGGGCGTCGAATGCAGTCGCCAGTGCGCGGTGAGCCGGTCGCCCGCGAACAAACCAACCGTCGTCTCGGTATTGCCGATGTCGAAGGCGAGAAGCATGGGGCGGCTAAGATAGCTCGACGTGGCCTTCACGCACCATCGTGGTGCCCGCGCCCGTGTCGACGAGGAGCGCGCCATCGGGACCGATGCCCGCGGCGCGGCCTGCGAGCGGCGTGCGGAGCTGCCGGCCGCGCAGCCAGTCGCGGCGCGCGAACGCGGCGCATTCGAATTCCGTGAGCCGCGCGTCGTGCGTCGTCAGTCGTATCAGAATCGGCACCAGGCGATCCAGTACGGCGAGGCGCCGAACGTCGGGCCGGACTTCCTGCAACGACACCGCGCGATCCGCGAGCTCCGCCGGGATTTCGTTCGCGACGTTGATGCCGATCCCGACGCCGAGCCATTGCAGATTGTCTCCCTGCCAGCGGCTCTCGCACAGGATGCCCGCCACCTTGCGGTCGTTCAGCAGCACGTCGTTCGGCCACTTGAGCGCCGCGCGCGGTCCTGACAGCGCGGTCGGCCGGACACCGAGGACCTCCTCGATGACGTCCGCGAGGACGAGCCCCACGCGCAGCGAGAGCACACCCGCCGCGGGCAGGGGTGGCCTGAGCAACATGCCGAGCCACACGCCGCCCAGCGGAGAGCGCCAGGTCCGCCCATCGCGTCCCCGCCCCGCCGTTTGCTCCTCGGCCAACACGAGCGTGCCGCTCGGCGCGTCCTGGGCGCCGAGCTCGTGAATCGTGTCGAGCGTCGAAGGCAGCGTCCGAAACAGGCCGCACTGCGCGACACCCCAGCGGCGCGCCAGCGCGGCGGCGGGAATGTCGTCGAGCGTCACCCGTGCCATAGCGCGTAGGCGATCGTGAGCAGCCCGATAGCCCAATTGTAAGGAGCGAACTCGTGGAATCGGCCCCGCTTGAGGAGCGCGACCAGGAAGCGAATGCTCCAGAGGCCGGCCACAAATGCGAGGACAAAACTCACGGCGAGCGGCAGCGCTCCGACGGCGGCGATGTCGACCGACGCGTGGCGCCCTTCGACCAGCGCCGCGCCGGCGATGACCGGAATCGACAGCAGGAAGCTGAACTGGGCGGCCGCCACCGGGTCGAGGCCGCCCCACAAAGCTGGGCACACCGTCGAGCCGGAACGAGAAATCCCGCGCACCACTGCGGCAATCGCTTGCATGCCGCCGATACCGAGGGCCACAGGCGCCGTCGGCTCCAGCTTGGTCCCCGCGCGGCCTCGCGTGGACCAGTTCATGAATCCCGTCACGATGAAAGCGATGCCGATGAAAACGAGCGACGTGGCCGCTTCCTCGACCTGGCGATGAAACAGCACGCCGATGACACCGGCGGGGATGGTCGCCAGCACGAGCAGGCCAAGCATGCGCCGTTCGCCCGGCGCGCCCTTGATCGCGCCGGCGAGCAGTTGCCAGAGCCGCCCGCCATACACGACGAGCACCGCCGCCAGAGTCGCGACGTGGAGCGACACCTCGACGAAAACGCCGGGCGCCCGTACGCCCGTCACGACTTCGAGCACCCGCAGGTGTCCCGAGCTCGACACGGGGAGAAACTCCGTGAGCCCTTGTACGAGACCGAGCAGAATTCCTTGCCAGAGCGTCATACGACCTTTCCCGCGACGAGCGCGACCAATCCGATGACCATCGCGCCTTTGAGCAGCGCACTGACCCTGTCCACTTTGTCGAGCAGGAGCCACGTGGCCGCGACCATCACGGCCAGCTGCGCGAACAGCGCGATCAGATAATACGGCGTGCCGTATGCCGCGGCGCGCGGCAGCAACAGGCTGCCCGGAACGAAGAGCAATCCTACCCCGGCGGCGATCACCGCGGCGGGACGACGGCCGACGACGATCGGCAGCGTGCGGCGTCCGATCGCGCGATCACCCGCCTCGTCCTCGATGTCCTTGACGATCTCGCGCATCAGATGCAGCCACGCCGCGAGCACCCACGGCACGATGCCGGCGACCGGCCGTCCAACCGCGAGTGCCCCGTAAAATGGCGGCGAGCCGGCGACGAGGGCCACGGCGACGTTGCCGAGCAGTGGCTGGGGTTTCAACAGCGGCGAGTACACCAGCATGACGGCAAGCGCGGCAATTGCCGCAAGCGTTTGCCAACCGCTCGCGAGCGCCGCGAATGCCAGGCCGAGGAGCGCGCCGTCGAACAAAATGAGGTCGGCGACGCCACGCGAAACGGTTCCGGCCGCGAGCGGGCGCCGCGGCCGGTTGACGCGGTCGGCGACGACGTCCTGGATATCGTTCCACGTGTTCCCTGCCGCGCCAAGCGCCATGCCGGATACCGTCGCGAAGACCAGCTCTTTCGGCAATGCCAGGCGCGTGAGCGCGATCCACCCGCCGGCGAGAACGCCGGTCGCGGCAATCAGAAGATTTGCCGCGCGGATCAGACGCACTCGTTGTAGAGTCCTTCGTACTGCGGGACAATCTTCTCTGCGGAGAAATCGAGGGCGCGCTCGGCCGCATTCCGCTTGAGCCGCTCATGCTCCGTGCCCTCGAGCACCTGCAACGCGCGCTCGGCCATCGTGGCGACATCACCGACCGGCGCCAGATAGCCGCTCTTCCCTTCCTCCACCACTTCCGGGATGCCGCCGACGGCGGTCGCGATGACCGGCACGCCGCACGCCATCGCCTCCAGCGCGGCAAGCCCGAACGATTCCGTCGCCGACGGCAGCACGAACAGATCGGCGCCCCGCAGGACGTCGCCCACGTTTTCGACCTTGCCGAGGAAGCGCACGTCCTTCCGCAAGCCGAGGGTGTCCACCTCCTGCTCGGCGGCGTCGCGGTCGGGGCCGTCGCCGACCAGGACGAGCGTCGCCGGCAGCTTCTTGCGCACTCCGGCGAAGATCTTCACGACGTCGCCGACCCGCTTCACGGGCCGGAAGTTCGACACGTGGACGAGAATGCGGTGGCCCTTGGGGGCGAGCCGGCGCCGGAACGATTCGTCAACCGGCGGATGGTAGTCCGTGGTGGAAATGAAATTGGGAATCACGCGAATGTCGCAGCTGCCGCAGCCGAAGGAGCGATACGTTTCATCGCGCAGATAGGCCGAGACCGCCGTCACCGCGTCCGACTGCTCGATGGAGAATTTGGTGAGCGTGTAGTACGACGGATCCTGGCCGACGAGTGTGATGTCGGTGCCGTGCAGCGTCGTCACGATCTTGAGATCGAGTCCCTCGTGCTCGAGCATCTGTTTCGCGAGCCACGCGGTCGCGGCGTGCGGGATCGCGTAGTGCGCGTGCATGAGGTCGAGCTGCTCGCGCTTGGCAACCTCGTGCTGCTTGACGGCAAGAGCGAGCGCGTACGGCGACGATTGCTCGAACAGCGGATACTCGAGCTGGGTGACTTCATGGAACGTCACACGCTCGGCGAATCCACGGAGTCGAAACGGGCTCGCGTACGAAATGAAATGAATGTCGTGGCCGCGGCGCGCGAGCTCGAGACCGAGCTCGGTAGCGACGGCGCCTGAGCCGCCGTAGGTGGGGTAGCAGGTGATGCCGATTCTCATCTGGAAGCTGGGAGCCTGGCGCCGGGAGTCAGGGATGACCATCGCTCGTAAATACGATGTGCCAGACCTTCCGCGGTTTCGGTCGCATCAAGTGTCCACATCCCAGGCTCCTCGCTCCCGGCTCCCGGCTCCCGCATTTGATGTCGAAACCACGTTTCCTGTCGTTTCGCATACCGGCGCGTCGCAACGAGGATCGCGTCGCGCAACGACCCTTTGTCCAGCGCACCCTTCAACATCAGCACCACCTCGCGATAGCCGATCCCGTCGAGCCCCGGAGCCTCGAGTGCGATACCGGAGGCGAGCACGCGCTCGGTCTCCGCAACCAGGCCGGCTCGCAGCATCTGGTCCACACGGGCCGCCAAGCGGCGATGCAGCACCTCGCGGGGCACGGTCAGGTGAATGTACCAGGGATGCAGCGTGCCGCCCTCGCGCGCCTCCCGCTGCCACCACGACAGGGCGTGGCCCGTCAAGAGCGCCACCTCGATGGCACGAGCCGCGCGCTGGCGTCCGCCGCCAAGAAATCCCGGGTCGAGCCGCCCGGCCCACCGCGCGAGGTCGCCCGTGTCGAGCGCTTCCGACCACCGGCGCAACTGCTCGCGCCGGTCCGGATCGAAGGGCGGCTCGCGAAACAGCCCTTCGGCCAGTGCGCGGATATAGAGGCCGGTGCCGCCCACCACGACCGGCCGGCGATCACTCGCGCGCGCGTCTGCGATCCACGCCGCCGCGTCACGCGCGAATCGCCCCGCGCTGTAGCGTTCTCCCGGCGCGACCAGATCGAGCCCACGATGCGGCACCCGGGCCAGCGTCGCGGGATCGGGTTTCGCGGTCCCGACATCGAGGCCGCGGTAGACCTGCCGAGCATCGGCGGAGATCACGATGATCGGCGTGAGTGACGCAAGCGCGACCGCAACGGCGGTTTTCCCGACGCCTGTGGGCCCGACGATGACTGGAGTGAGGTGCTGGGAGTCAGGTCCGACCAAAACGGCGTTCCAGTTCTTCCTTTGGCAGCTGGACCATCGAAGGGCGGCCGTGCACGTCGTGCGCGGGCAGCGTCGCGGACAGCAACCGCGTCACGAGCTGACGCATCTCGTCGCGGTCGAGCGTCTGACCCGCCTTGATGGCGGCGCGGCAGGCATACGTGGCCGCGAACCGCTCCAGACGATTCTGCCAGCCGCCGAACCGGCCGCCCGCGAGGTCGGCCACGAGCTCCTGCAGGCAGCGCGCCGCCTCGAAGCGCGGGTGCGGATTCGGCGCGGTGTGCACCACAATACTCCGACCCGAGAACGGCTCGATCTCATAACCGATCCGGGCCAGCAGCTCCCGATGCACTTCGATGGCATCGAGCTCCGCCGGCGCGAAGTCGAGCGTGAGCGGCAGCAGCAGCCGCTGCGCCGGCGCGCCATCGCCACCGAGCTGGCGCATGACGTCCTCGTACAACACACGCTCATGGGCGGAATGCTGATCGATGATGCTGACGGCTTGGCCGGCCTGGAAGGCGATGTAGGTGTCGAAAAGCTGAAGCAGAGGCGGTGTCTGGTGTCGGGTGTCAGGTGTGAGGTCGCGACCCGTAAAGAGCTCAAGCGGCGTTCCCACGAGCATCGCCGCGTCGGATCCGAATCCGACACCTGACACGGGAAACCCGACACCACCCACAGGCGCAGCAGAATCCAGCGGCGCCAACGCAGCCCGCACCGCCTCCTCAACCACTTTCTCGACAAAGAACTTGTCCCGGAACCGCGCCTCGAGCTTGGCGGGATGCACGTTCACGTCCACGGCGTCGCCAGGCAGGTCGAGGAAGAGGAACAGCGACGGCCGGTCCCCCGGCGCGATGGTCGAGCGATAGCCCGCTTCGGCCGCGCGCACGATGAACGGATCGCGAATGGGGCGGCCGCGCACGAAGACGTAGGCTTTGCGCCCCGCCGGCCGCGCCTGCGCCGGCCGCTGCGCGAGGCCGGTCACCTCCATGGGACCCGCGCGATGCGCGACCGCGAGTAGCGTGTCGGCCAGATCGGCGCCCCACAACGCGTGGACGCGATCGATCGGGCGAGCGGCCGGCGGGCAATCGAGCAACGGCCGACCATCGCTCAAGAGGGAGAATGCCACATCCGGTCTGGTGAGAGCGAGAACCGTCAGCGCCTCAGCGGCGGCGCGGGTCTCAGTCGCGGTAGCTCGGAGGAATTTGCGGCGCGCCGGGGTGTTGTAAAACAGAGCGCGAACAGTGACGGTCGTGCCGCGCTGGCGGACGGTCTCCTCTTCACCCTCGAGCTTCCCACCCGTCACCCGGAGGCGCGTCGCGCCGTCGGCGCTGCTGGTCTCCAGCTCGAACCGCGACACCGACGCGATCGCGGGCAAGGCCTCGCCGCGAAAGCCGAACGTCGCGACGCCGATCAGGTCGGTCGCTGTGCGGATCTTGCTCGTGGCATGGCGCTGCAACGCGAGGCGGGCGTCGTCGCGATCCATGCCCGAGCCGTCATCGCTCACGCGAATCAGCGTCTTGCCGCCGTCCTCGAGCTCGACCCGGATCGCGTGCGCGCCCGCATCGAGCGCGTTCTCGACGAGCTCTTTGACGACCGACGCCGGCCGCTCGACGACCTCACCGGCCGCGATTTGATCGGCGACCTGGCTGGCCAGGACCTGGATGCGTGGCCGCCCCCCGCCCTCCACCACGACGCTCACAACCCCGCGATCTCCTCTCGTAACACCCACCCGTGGATGCCGTCGCGGCGACGCACTTCCCGCCACGGACCATAACTCCGGCCGACGAGAAGTGCACCACCCGCGGGGATCGTCGCAGCGGCGCTGGCACCGCCGTAGGGCGCCGCGCGGATTGGCGCGTCATCGACGATCACGACGGCGACCGGTCGGTCGCGCCGCCGCCATTCGATCGCGCCGAGGACCACGGCCACCACTGTGAGGGCAGCGAGCAACGTGAGAAGCACTCGGGGAGGCCTGCGGCCGCCGAATGCCGTGACCAGCCACAGCAGCACCCACGAGGCCGCTGCGGCGAACGCCCACTCGATCGGCGTCGCCCAACCGACGCGCAGCAGCTCTTCGCTCACGGGATCGGGCGGCGGCAGCAGCCGCAGCGCGCGGCGAATGACCGGATCGCGCGGCGCCAGGCGCGTTGCCTTTGTCCAGGCCGCGACAGCCTTGCCGTCGGCGCCGGCCCGGTACAGCGTCGCGCCGAGATTGTACCAATGCGCGGGAACTTGTGGCTCGCGCGCGGCGCGGGCGGCAAAGGAATCGGCGGCCGCGCGCAGGGCCCCCGCTTCGAAGAGCGCCTCGGCGCTCGCGGTCTGCGTTGTTTGCCCATGTAGGGGCGCCGCATGCTGCGCTCCTACCACCACCATCAAGACGATCGCGGTCACAACGGCATGCGGCCGGCGCGTGCCGGTCGGACCATCGGCGCCGAGCACGCGCAGCACCTGCTGGATCTCCGCGCCGAGCTCGGCGGCATCGCCGAGTCCCCGCGGGCCATAGCGCGCGGCGCGCAGCCGATCACGCAAGCGTTTCACGTGATCGGCAACTGCGCTATCGACCCCGGCAGCGCGGAGCGCCTGCGCCAACCCGTCCCCGTCGCGCGCAGCCGCATCCGGCACGTGACTCGCAAGCACCGTCAGGAATTCGCGCTCCAGCCGGCCGAGCGGCGTCAATGCAGGCCCGAGTGCCGGCTTGGCGCTGGCACGCCGGGGACGGCGAATCCGCCTGACCGCCCACGTGATGAGCGGCGGCACGAGCAGCACGGCGAGCCACCCCTGCCATCCCAGCTGCTCACTCAATCGATCGGTCGCCAGCTCGCCACGTGATGAAAGCAGCGGCGGGAGTACGCGCGCGGCGCGTGGCTCCGCACCGGGCGCGACCGCAAGCGGCTGGGCATTCGTGGCGGCGCCTTCGTAGCGGCCGGCTTTGGCATCGAAGTAGGCGTAGCGCACAGCTGGCAGCACGAAATTGCCGGCCGAGTCGGGAACCGCGAGGTATTGGAACGTCTTGCTCCCGGCGATACGGCCCGCCGTGGGCGCTATCCGCACGTCGGTTTGCGCGGGATAGACGCGAAATCCCACCGGCCAGCGGAGCTCAGGCTCCGGCCAGAGCGACACGTTGCCGATACCACTCACCGTGACAGAAGCTTCCACGGGCTCACCGACGCGCGTGGTCGCGGGATCGACCTGTAGATCGACGCTCAGGCTCTCTGCTACCAGACTTGGCGCGCTTATAGATGAAGACGCGGGGGGTGGCGGCAGTGGAAGGACGGCGATGGCGATCGAGTCGCTGCGCAAGGTGTAGCGCTCCTCGCGACTGAAGAACGAGAACGTCACGGGCAACGCGTATTCGACGGAGGCGGGCGGAACGATGAGCCGGCCGGCGGTAAGTGGGAATACCACCTGGTGCGCGATGTAGAGATCCAACCAGTGGCCACCCACCTGTCGTGACATGGCGACACCCGACGAAGTCGCCACCGGATATCCCCAGACGCCTTCCGGGGTCTCGAGCGTGAGCAGCGGCGGCCGCCGCATTCGCTCCCCGATATCCCGAGGGATCCACGCGGCGGCGATCAAGTCGACCTGCTGCCCGGCGAACACGGTGTCGCTTGGCACGAGCATGCTCAGCGCGACGCGATCGGCTCGGCGCGAAACCGGAGGCCGCGCGCTCTCGAGCAGCGAGCGCGCGAGCGGACTGAGCGTGAGCGCCGAACGATCGGCTGCGCTGTCGACCGTGACCAGAATCGGATCAGTCGAGACGACGCCGGCGCCCTGGCGCGCTCGCACCGGTCCGATGAGCAGCGCTCCGGCCTGCTGCGCGCGCAACTGCAGCTCCCGGATGGTCGTGCGGATCGAGCCGCCCGCGGTCCCGCCGTTGATCGCGACTTCTGTCATATCGCGCGACCCCACGATCGCAAATCCGTTGAGCGCCGGCAGCACGATCTGGACGGGATCGGCGGTCCGCGTCCGGGCGCGTACCGTCAGCGTCAATTCCTCGCCAACCCGCACGCGCGTGCGATCCACACTCGCGGTAACCTCCGCGCCTTGGAGCAGCACCGCGGCGAGCAGCAGTGGAAGCGAGCCCATCACCAGTCCTTCACTCCCGCCGCCGCGGCACGGCGCGTGCGCCCGGTCCGATCCTTACGCGTGCGCAGCTCCTCCTGACCGATCGATTGCAGCACCTGATCGGCCTGCGACTCGCTCATGCCTCCCCCGCCGCCGCCCGGCGGCGGGGGCGGCTGTGGCGCGCCGCTGCCACCGCCAGGAGACGGAGGCGGTGGAGGATTCGGCTGATTCTGGCCGCCGCCCCCTTGCAGCCGATGGACCAGCTCGAGATTCCATTTCGCGCGCAGCTGGTGCGGCTGGAGCAAGAGCGCCTCGCGATACGCACGCTCGGCGTCCGCGAGATGCGCGTCGCGGCTCGCCGTATCGGACTTTGCCTGGAGCAACGCGAGCAGACCCAAGTTGTACAGCGCGTTGAACCGCAGCTCCGGGTCGAGTGATGACGCGGCGTGGGCGAGCGACGTGCGCGCCAGCGCCGCATCTCCCGCCGCCAGTGCCGCGGTTCCCGTGTTGTACCAGGCGGTGTCGTCGTCCTGGTGCGCCCGCAACTCGGCGAGATAGGCGGCCGCGGCCGCGCGCGAGTTGCCTTGATCCCACGCCTTCTCGGCAGCCGAGCGGGGCGTTTGAGCCGGGGGCGTCTGCGCCCGGACGCCGGAAAGCGGGAAGGTACACAACAGCAGACCGATCAGCGCGGCGGTGCGTCGGGTGAGTGTCTGCGCCGCCAGAACGAGGCCTGCAAGCAGCAGCGGAATCCAGGCTCGCGGCCGCCCGCGCTGAGTACGGCTCTCGGTCGCCGTCGCGCGTTTGTACGAGGCGACCAGGTCACGAACGGCGCCGGCTTGATCGGGAAGCTCCGCGGCGACGATAGTCCCCTGCGCCGCGTCGGCGATCGCTCCGAGGACATCATCATGCCGGCTGGTCAGGATCTGATCCCCCGCGACATCCTGCTGCCACGATACGAATGTACCGCGGTCGTCGCGCACGGGAATCTTCGTCGGCTGCTTGCCGCCCTCGGCGACCAGAATGAGATGAATGCCGAGTCCCGCAAGCCGTCGCGCCTCCTGCAACGAATGCGCGAGCGAATCGTGCCCCTCGCCGTCGGTGAACATCACGAGCACGCGATCGGCGATCTCGGGACTCGCGTGCAGGAGATCGATTCCTTGCGCGAGCGCAGGCGCGAGCGACGTGCCACCTTCCGACGCGACGTCCGGATCGAGCGCGTCGAGGTACAGCGTCAGCGCCGAGCCGTCCACCGAGAGCGGCGCGAGGATGTAGCTCGTCCCCGCAAAGGCCGAGAGGCCCAACCGATCGCCGTCGAGGTCCTGGACGAGCCTGCGGGCTTCGCGAAGCGCGCGCCCCAGCCGGCTGGGCTTTACGTCCTCGGCGAGCATGGAGCGCGATATGTCGATCGCAATCACCAGATTGAGCCCTCGCGTCTCGGTCACTACGCGCTCTTCGCCCCAGCGCGGGCCCGACAGCGCGACCGCGGCCAGTCCGGCCGCGAGGCCGAGCGCGGGAGCTCCCCATTTCCCCGCGGAGCGCGCGATCCGCGCCGTCGCCTCGGACCATGCCGCCGCCCGCTGGAGACGCGAGCGCCGTGCCCATACCGCGGCTGCCCACACTGCCGCGGCGACGACGGGGGCGAGCGCGACAACGACCGGCGCGTCGAACGTGATCATGGCACGCGCACCGCGAAGGTGGCCGCGACGACGAGCTCGAGCGCCAGCGCCAGCAATCCGATGCCGAGCGGCCAGCGGTACGCTTCGTCGTAGCGATGATAGACGAGATGCTGTACGGGTGTCTTCTCCAACCGGTTGATCTCGGCGAAGATGTTGGAGAGTGAGGCGGCGTCCGTGGCGCGGAAGTATCTCCCGCCGGTCGTGTGCGCGATGTCGTCGAGCAGCGCTTCGTCGATTTCCACCGGCATCGTCTCATACCTCAGGCCGAGCGGCCCCTGCCCGGTCGGCACCGGCGCCTGGCCCTGCGTCCCGACCCCGATCGTATAGATCTTGATGCCGAACGTCGCCGCAGCCTGTGCCGCCGTGCGGGGATCCACCGCTCCCTTGTTGTTCACGCCGTCGGTGAGCAGGATGACGACCTTACTCTTTCCCGGCGCGCGGCGCAGCCGGTTCGCGCACGTCCCGATCGCCGTACCGATCGCGGTTCCATCCTCCAGGATACCGACGCGCAGCTGGCGGATGGCTTCCTCCAGCACGTCGTAATCGGTCGTAATCGGCACTTGCGTCAGTGCCTCACCGGCGAAGGCGACCAGGCCGATCCGGTCTGACGATCGCGCGCGCACGAATTCGGTCGCCGTCCGTCGCGCGACATCGAGCCGGTTGGCCGGCGAAAAATCTTCCGCCAACATGCTGCTCGAGATGTCGACGGCGAGCACGATCGAGATGCCTTCGCTGCGCAGCTCCGCTCGCGCGGAGCCGAGGCGCGGGCCCGCCACGGCAATGATCCACGCCGCCAGGCAGAGCGAACGCAACGAAACGGGCAGCCGGGCGATCCACAGCCGCTCGGCTGGACCCATCGCGGGACGGACATCGCTCATCGGCGCGCCGGCGAGCTTCGCCAGCCGCTGGCGGCGCCACCACCACCAGAGCGGCAGCCCGAGGAGCAACAGCAGCAGGAAGGGACGCGCGAATGTCATTGCGACGGTCCCCCTCCCCTGCTCCCGCCGTTGCCGAGCTCACGGGCCAACGCGCGGGCGCGCGCGGCGAGCGGGCCGACCTCCACGCCGTGGGCCGTCGCGAACGCCACCTGGTCGAGCGCTTCGAGCAGTTCGCGCAAATCCCGCAGCGGGGCGTCCGGCTTCACGTGCGCGACAACCGCCAAGCACTCGGGCGTGCTCAGCGCCTCGTGCGCCTCGGGAATCGCATGCGCGACGGCGCGTCGCAGCCGCTGCGCCGCGCGGGCGGCGACGGCCTTCGGCTCGCCGGCCGAGAGCCAGCGCGCGTCCGGGACCTCGGCGGCGCCGGCGGCTGCGGGACCAACGTGCAGTGTCCGCGGCCCACGCCGGCGCCAACTCAGCAGCACCAGCAGCAAACCGCCGGCGACGACGATGGCGGCGAGAGCGGGAAACGGATTGAGGCGCGCTTCACGCAAAACGCCCACGGCGGGCTGCGGCAACGGCGCCCGTATGCTGTCCGGAATGACGCTTGCCACATGGAATGATGCCGTGCCACCCGACGTGGAATCGGCCGTGCCGTCGGGACCCAGACGCCAGATGGGCGGCATGTCCAGCGTGACTTCGCCCGGCTGCCATGCCACGATCGTATACCGGACGAGCCACGCGCCCGCCGTCGCCGATGCGAGCACGAGCGCGTCGCCGAGCGGTTCGGCCACGGGACCGGAAGGAAGCTTGCCGGCGCGTACGCGCCATCCGGCGGGCGCCGTAAACGCGCGCTCGAGACGGATCGTGTCGCCGACCGTCGGCTCGGGCGGCGCAGCCGTCCAAGCCTGGAGCGCGAGCAACACCGGCAGCAGCATTACCGGTTCAGCCGCCGCGCCCGCTCCGCGAACGCGCGGCGCAACGGGACGCCGTAGGGAACGGTCGTCAGCAGCGCGACACGATCCACGCCGCCCTGGACGAGTTTCCGGCTGCGCTCCTGCTGCATTTTCTCCGCGGCAACGCGAATCCGCGTGCGCGTCGGAGCGTGGCTCGTGTCGACGAGCAGCCGCTGGCTCGTTTCCGCGTCTTCCAATTCCACCCAGCCGGCATCCGGGAGATCGTACTCGCGAGGATCATCGATCGTGATGGCCACGACTTCATGCCGCGCCGCCAGCTGGCCGAGCGGCTCTTCCCAACCCTCGGCGCGAAAGTCCGACAACACGACCACGATCGCGCGATGGCGCAGCAGTTTCATGGCATAGCGGAGCGCGCCCGAGAGATTCGTGCCGCGACCCTTGGGCGTGAACGCGACGAGATCGCGAATGACGCGCAAGGCATGGGCGCGACCTTTCGCCGGACGCACGATCAACTCGGGCTTGTCGGCGAACAGCAGCGCGCCGACACGGTCGTTGTGGCGCGCGGCGGCCAGTGCGAGTACGGCGGCGACTTCGACCGCGAGACCGGCCTTGGTGTACGGACGTCCGAAATGCAGCGAGCCGGATTGATCGACGACGAGCAACAGCGTGATCTCCCGCTCTTCCATATACGTCTTGACGAACGGATGGCCCATGCGGGCCGAGACATTCCAGTCGATCGCGCGGAAGTCGTCGCCCTGCTGGTAGGCGCGCACCTCGGCGAACTCGATGCCTTGCCCGCGAAAGACCGAGCGGTATTCCCCGGTGAACAGCGTGTTGACGAGGCTGCGAGTCCGGAGCTCGATCCCCTTGACCAGCCGGAGGACGTCCCGGGTGATCACGGCACTCCCACGGCCTCCAGGATCTTGGCGATGACCTGATCGGCGTCCATGTCTTCGGCCTCGGCCTCGAACGTGAGGAGCACGCGATGACGGAGCACGTCGTACGCCATCGCTTTCACGTCTTCGGGCACCACGAACGCGCGGCCGCGGAGATAGGCGTGGGCGCGCGCCGCCTGCGCGAGGTAGATCGACGCGCGCGGCGAGGCGCCGAACGCAATCAGGGGCTTCAGCTCCGGCAAGCCGACGGCTTGCGGCTCGCGCGTCGCGCGGACGGCGTCCACGATGTAGTCCACGACTTTCTGATCCATGAACAGCTCCGCGATCGCGCTGCGCGCCGCCAAAATGTCCTCGGCCTCGGCGATGCGCTGCACCTCGATCGGACGGCCCGACGCCATACGGCCCACGATTTCCTTCTCCGCATCGCGCGACGGGTAGCCGACGCGGACCTTGAGCATGAACCGGTCGAGCTGCGCTTCCGGCAGCGGATAGGTGCCTTCGTGCTCGATCGGGTTTTGTGTCGCGAGCACCAGGAACGGCTCGCCGAGATAGAAGGTCTCGCCGCCGATCGTCACCTGCTTCTCCTGCATCGCCTCTAGCAGCGCCGACTGCACCTTGGCGGGCGCGCGATTGATTTCGTCCGCGAGCACGAGATTCGCGAAGAGCGGACCCTTCTTGGGATAGAACTCCTGCGAGCGTTGATCGAACACCATGGTGCCGATCACGTCGGCCGGCAGGAGGTCGGGGGTGAACTGGATGCGCGAGAAGCTGATGCGCAGGCATTCCGCCACCGTTCGCACCGCCAGCGTCTTGGCAAGACCGGGCACGCCCTCGAGCAGGATGTGACCGCCCGTGAGCAGGCCGATCAACAGCCGCTCGACCATGACCTCCTGGCCGACGACGCGCTTGGCGACCTCGCGCGTGATGCTCTGCGTGAGCACCGCGTCTGACGTCTTGCTGGCCGCACGCGTCGTCATCGCAACGACGCCTCAGCCGCCCGCTTCACCGTCGGCTCTTTGTCCCGCGCGTACAGCTCGAGCAATGCCTTGGCCTCCATTCGATCGAGTCGCGCCAACCCCTCGATTGCCGCGGCGCGTACGAACGGCGTACGACGCGGCCGCCCGCCTGGTTCCGCGTACCTTGCAAGCACATCGAGCGCTTCCTTCGCGCCGAGCTGGCCGATCGCGTTCAGCAGAGCAGCCAATACCCCCTCGTCTTTCTCCTGCTCCAGCCTGCGGACCAGCACCGTGGTCGCGGCCGCATCACCCGCTGCAGCGATGGCGCGCGCGGCCGCCGTGCGCACGAGCACCGATTCGTCCTTCAGTGCCGGCATGGCCGGCCGCGCGATCTCGCGGGCACCAAGCTCGGCGAGGCCGAGTAACGCCGCTTCGCGCACGCGCTCATCGGCGTGGCGCGTGAGGGCAATCAGCGGCTCCAAGACGGCGGGACTGCCGGTCAAACCCAGAAACTCCGCTGCGGCCGCGACGACTTCGGGGACTTTGCTCGTGATCCGGCTTTGCAGCAATTCCACCGAGCGCTCACCCGCGGCACGCATCGAAGCGCGGTACGCTTCGCGCAGCTCCGGCGCGGCATGCAGATACGCATCGACCACGAGTCCCGCCGAGACGGCGCCCAATGCCCCAACCGCATTCACCAAGTGCGCACGCTCGGTAGGGGGCACGCGGGGCTCTCCGAGCCGCGCCACCATACGCTCCACGATAGCCTCGTCCGCAAGCGCCCCCGCCACCTCGCCGATCGCTTCCTGGATGTCGGGATCCTCGATCTTCGCGAGCGAGCGGTCGAGGCCGGAAACGACCTCGGCTACCGCACCAATATCGCGTAATGCGATCACCTCGGGTGTGAGGCCGCGCAACTTCTCCACGATCGCCCGTTGATCCCCCGGTTGCGATGCCAACTGTAACGCTTGCACCGCACGGCGCGCTTCGACGTCCGGTGGAAGCACATTCGGCCGAAACACGCCGCTTTGGCGGGTCGCCCCGACAGTGTCGGAAGGCGGTGACGCGGCCGCGACGAACACCGGCTCGGACGGCGGCGGCGGCGACTGCGGCTGCGGTGCCGGCGGCGGCGTTGGTTGGGGCGCCGGCGCTGGCGCCGCCACCGGCGCCGCCGGAATGTCGTCCATCGCGCGCGTTGCCGAGAGACGCTGGCTCGCGCGTCGTCCCAGCACCACCGTGATGCGTCCTAACACCGCGTCATCAGGCGCGACGTTGCCGACGGCCACACCAAACAGGCCGAGCCATTGCTCCGCCGTGACGCCGGGATTGACTTGAATCGAGCGCACGCCGCGCGCAAACAATAACCCCGCGAGCTCAGCGACTTGTGTGTTGCGCGGCAGGAGATGCTGGCCGTGCCAGAGCAGTCCGGTCGCGCCGATCTTCCATTCCACCGTTCCGAGCGCGGCAAGTCCCGGCAACGACGTCGTGATCTGGCGCATGGCCTCCAATACCGCCGGGTGCGACGGCGGATAGAGGCGCGTCAGCCGAAAGGTCGTTCCGATCGCGCCAAGCGCGCGGTCCACTGCTCCGGTATCGATCGCCATCAGCGTTTAATACGCGTTCCCTTGTCCTCGACCGTGAAGACCCAGGTCGCGAAGCGCGCCGGCTCGATCGCATCGTCCGGTTCGATCGCGTTCCATTCGACGTCACTGCCCGAGCTTTGCGGCCCCGCTGCGCGCGCCTCGGCTTCTCTCACCATCGCAGCCGCGCGCTTGATCCACACGCCGAAGTAATCGGGCCGCAGGTCCACCCAACCTCGCGGTGCGGCAGCGAGAGGATCGCATCCGGGTTCCGGCGGCACCACGAGCGCGCTGCCCCGGTAGACGTCCTTTCCATCGGGCGATACGATCGGCAACCCGACGGAGATAATCTGCTGCCGCAGCGCCGCATCGGATGCAAGCAAGCGCCAGCCGGCTTCCGACAGGGCCGCCGGCGTGCTCCCGGCGAGCGCTCGGACGTGCGGGCACAATCGCCGGCACAGGTACGCCTCGTACAACAATTTGGTGAGCCGCGGCGGCCCCAGCATCTCGTAGGCGACCCCTCGCACGGCGTGGCTTTCCTCGAGCGCTCTGAGACGACCGACCGCATTGCGCCTGAGCACGCCCGCACGGTACGTGGGGCCCGCGGTCGCGGCGTCCAGCGCTGCCACGATGTCCTTCCCCGTCGGCCGGCCCTGGAGCTCGAGCATCACGTAGTCGGCGACTTCCTCGGGAGTGATGAATTCCATCTGCCCCAGCGCGGTAACGGTTTCGAATTCATCGCGCGAAAACAAGCCGTTCTCGCCCACGTCGATGTACACGCCCTCGAGCGGGCGACCCAAGTCCCGCCAGGGCCGGGCCTCGGATGCGAACGCGTCGCGGACGCGCACCGGTCGCTCGCAATCGACGAGCGCGATCGGCTTGCCTTTGCGGCGCACCGGACCGTGCGCCACCTCGCGCCACGCGATCGACGTCGTCGGTTTGATTTCCACGGTGACCGGCGCATCAGGCGTTCGGCCCAGCAGGAAGAGCAGCATCGAATGCGCGCCGGCGACCGCCGACTTGGCCATCAAGGTCGCGCTGGGCCGCTCTTCGGAATGCGTGTACGGAATGTTGAATCCCATGCCGCCGGTGCCGCTCGTGCCGATCTTCACATAGACCTGGGTTCCTGCGCGCCGCAGCGCCTCGGTCATGATCTGCGCGTGACGCACCAGCTGCGGCATGGGGAGTCGCAGCAGATGCCGTTCGATCGTGGCGCGATCGATGCCGCCGTCGTGCGCTTGCGCGAGCAACTCGCGCGAGCTGTGGAAGATGTCCTGATACGCGAACGCCGTTGCGGTGTTGATGCTGTCGACGACGGCCTCCGGTTTGTAGCGCATCAGGATCCGGAACAGCAAATTGCGCTCGAGCACCGCCTCGGTGAGATCGCCGAACAGATCGCCGAGCACGAGCGCGCGATGCTCCGCGCTGCCGAGGATGACCGCCAGGTCGAGTCGCGCGACTGACGCCGGGGCGAAGATATTCCCCCACTCGACGTCGATGGTCACGCCGCCGCGGTAGGGCTCGAGCGCGCGCGCCGCGGCGCGCACTTCGTCTTCGTAGAGCGCGACGAGCACGAGCCGGCGCGGTGGCGGGGGCGCGGCGAGCACGCGGCGCGCCACCGCATGGCCCACCAGCCCGCTCCCGCCCAGCAACATCACGGTCCGTTCAGCGAGATCCATGCAGTCGCTCGATCGCTCCGATCTCGGCGCGGGTCAGCTCGCGCCAGTGTCCCTCGGCGAGCTTGCCGAGCCGCACCGGCCCGTACGCCACGCGGTGCAGCCATTCGACCTTGAGGCCCAGCGCTTCCGCAATACGGCGCACGATTCGCTGCCGCCCCTCGGCCAGCGTCAGGTCGATCTCGACCGTTTTGCCGGCCGGGCGCACGCGAAAGTTCACAATGCGCACCACGCGGCCGTCGATGACGATGCGCTGTGACAGGGCATCGCGAATCGCATCAGCGCTGGCGCCGTGCACGCCGAGCCAGTATGTGCGCGGCACCTCGTAGCGGGGATGCATGAGCCGATGGGCGGCGGCGCCGTCGGTCGTCAGGAGCAACAGCCCCGAGGTCATGACATCCAAGCGCCCAACGTACGTGAGACCCGGAATCTTCGGGAGAAGGGCGAAGACGGTGCGTCGCCCCTCCGGGTCGGAGCGACTCACGACGTAACCGATCGGCTTGTTGAGGGCCAGCCAACTCGTCCGCATCGCCGAGCGGACGGCGCGGCCGTCGACGGTGATTTTCTGCGACTCGGGATCGACGCTCATGCCGATGGTGGCGGTCTCGCCATCCACGCGCACCCGGCCCGCGCGGATGAGATCTTCCGCCTTGCGCCGGGACGCGACGCCCGCGCGCGCCAGGGCGCGCTGCAGGCGCATGAGGGTCATTCGGGTTCGTCGACGGGCGTGGGACGCCGCAGGGCGACCGACAACTCCTCGAGCCGGGGCAGATCTTCGAGACCCTTCAAGCCGAGAATTTCCTGGAACGACGGCGTCGTGCCGTAGAGCAGCGGGCGGCCCAACCCTTCGCCGCGCGTCACGACCTCGATCAATCCGCGCTCCAGGAGCTTGTCCATGACGGCCCCGGAGTCCACACCGCGAATCTCGTCCACTTCGAGCCGCCCCACCGGCTGGCGATACGCGATGATCGCCAGCGTCTCGAGCGCCGCCGGCGAGAGCCGGCGAGGACGCAGCGCGAACTGCGCGCGCTCGATCGTTTCGGCGTACTCGCGGCGCGTGAGGAACTGCCAGCCTTCGGCGATCTCGACGAGCTCGACGCCGTGATCCTCTCCATATACGGCGCGAATCTCATCCAACGCCGCCCGGACGGCGGATTCGCCGGCCGTGAGATCGAGCGACGCGAGCTCCTCGAGTGTCAGCGGTCGCGAGGCGGCGAACAGCGCCGCTTCAAGCAGCTTCGCGAGGGGTTGCACGCGTAATCACCATGGGGCCGAAGGGCTCAGGCTGCGACAAGGTGAGCGAGCTGCGTTTGGCCAGCTCGAGCAGCGCGATGAATGCCGACAACACGTCGACGATCGTGGCGCCCCGCCCCACGATGTCCGCCCAGCCGAACTGCTCGCGCTCGGCGAGCAATGCGTTGATCCGTGCGGTCGCCCCTTCGACATCGAGCGGTCGGGGGACCACGCGGTGGAGCATCGGCTCGGGGATGAGCGCGATGACACGCTCGGCGGCCGCGAGCAGATCGTTGAGGTCGATCTGCAGCGGCGCGGGCGGCGCGTCGGGCGGCGGCGCCTCGTAGCCGCGGCCGAACCGTTCCGCGCGCACGTCCGCGGCATGCCCCAGCCAGTCGACGAGCTCCCGGATCTGCTGATATTCGAGCAGCCGGCGCACGAGCTCCGCGCGCGGGTCCTCCCACTCGTCGTCGCCGAGTCGCCGCGGCAAGAGCATCTGCGCCTTGATGCGCAGCAGGCGCGCCGCCATCTCGAGATAGTCGGCAGCCTGATTGAGACCGAGCTCGTTGATTACGGAGAGGAATTGATCGGCGATTTTGGCGATCGGCAGGTCGGTGATGTCGACTTCGTCCTCGTGGATCAGATGCAGCAACAGGTCGAGCGGGCCGGAGAACTTCTCCAGCTCGACGACGAATCCCGCCTGGTCCCGCAGGATCGGATTCGTCATAGCGCTCCCGGCAGTGCCAGCCCGCGGACGATCCCCTGGGCGACACTCATCAGCGCGCGTTGCGGCCACAAGAACGCATCGACCACGCCGGGCAGGAGCCAGACGATCAGCATGATCGGGATGATGCCCAGCACGTAGAGCTGCCGGTACTGCATACCCAGGGCGGGCGGCAACATGTGCTTGAGCACGTGGCTGCCATCGAGCGGCGGAATGGGAATCAGGTTGAAGAAGGCGAGAGCGGTGTTGACGAACATCCCGATGTACATCATCCGCTGCAGCAGGGCGAGACTCGCCGTCATGCCCGCGAGCGCTTTCCCGACGAATCCGATCAGCGCGAAGACCACCGTGCACAGTACGAACAGCGCGAGATTGGTCGCGATCCCCGCCAGCGACACGATGATGTCGCCCGTCACATAGTTGCGGTAGTTGCGCGGGTTGACGGGGACGGGTTTCGCGCCGCCAAACGGCGGCCCGCCCATCGCGATCAGCATGATGGGCAACAGAATCGTGAGGAACGGATCGATGTGCTTGAGGGGATTCAGGGTCAGGCGGCCGAGCATGTAGGCCGTCGTGTCGCCCTGCCGATACGCCGCCTCGCCGTGCGCGTACTCGTGCGCCACGACGGAGAAAAGCAGCACGGGAATGAGCAGCAGGATGTCTTCTAACGACACGGCCTAACATAACGTAGCGCCTTGACCCTCCGCAACTTACCGTCTACCTTCCGCGCCATGCCGAAGATCAAGTCCGCCAAGAAGGCGATGCGGCAGGCACGCACCCGCGCGACCCGGAACCGCGCGCAGCGTTCCACACTCCGCACCGCGCTGAAGCGCGTGCGCGCCGCGGCGACCGCGGATGCCGCGGCCGCCGCCTACACGCTCGCCGCGCAGGTGCTCGATCGCGCCGCACGAAAGGGATTGATCCACAAGAACAACGCCGCGCGCCAAAAGTCCCGCCTCGCGGCGTTGGTCAAACGGCTGCGCGAGAAGGCATCAGCGTAGCGGTGGGTTAGAAAAACGGTAGGGGCGCAGCATGCTGCGCCCCTACATTTTTTTGCGGCACGTCATTTTTAAAGTGCCGCTAATTCCGCGCCGCAGCTCTCGCAGTACCACTCCGTCGCCAGATTCATCGTTCCGCACTCGCGGCACTTGAGCGTCTTTTCGACCGGCGCGTCTTCGTCCACGGGCGCGGTTGGCGTCGCGTCCTGCGGATCGTCGATCTGATACTGCGCCCCGCTCGCGCGTCGCGGGCTGGGCGCGTTTTTGTCATCCTCGGTCACCGATTTGAGAAACGCGAGCTCGTCGAGCGGCGTCTTCCGCTTTTCGGGCGGCTTCGGCGGAGCGGGCGGCGGCGCGGCCCGCGGCGCTGCCGCCGCGGGCTTGGCCTTTACGAGCGCATCGAGCTCTTCGAGCCGCGTGATGTCGCGCTCCACATCCAGCAATTCGTCCCGAACGGCGCCGAGGTCGGCCAGAGCGTCTTTGTGCACCTGGCCCCACTGCGCCTCGTCATATTCCCCGACTTCGTGTCGCAGCTCCGTCTCGGCCAATCGCTCGGCGGTCGCTTTCTCTTTTTTCTGGAGCTCGAGGAGCGTTTCCTTGCGCTGCGCGATGAGCTGACGCGCGGCGTCCGCGTGTGCCTTCAACTCCTCCGTCACCGCCTTCAGGCGCGCCTCATAATCCGCCTTCACGCGCGTTCGGACGTGCTCGGGCGCGGAGTCGGCCGTAGCGGTAATGCGCGCGAGCCACGCCTCGTACTGGCGGCGCTCTTCGAGCAATCGCTGAATGGCGGCGGCGCTCTTCGACGGATTCTTAGGCATTCTGCTCCCGCAGCGCGTTCAGGCGATCGACGACGTCTCGGGCGAGCGGTTGCGGCTGCCCGATCGCGCGCGCTTGCGCAATGATCCGTGCGGCATGCTCCAGACTTTCCATCCGAATCCAGGCCTCATCCAGTGTCTTGCCCAGTGTCACCGCGCCATGGTTGGCGAGCAGGAGCGCGCGGTGGCCCGGCAGATGCGGCACGACGCGATCACCCAATTCCGGCGTTCCCGGCATACCGAACGGCACCAGCGGGACCGGTCCCACCACGAAGATAAGCTCCGGCAACAAATTGCCCGGAATGGCCTCTCCCGCAACGGCAAATGCCGTCGCCGTCGGAGGATGCGCGTGGACGACGGCGTTGACATCCGGACGATGGCGCAGGATGCGCAAATGTAACTCCAACTCGCTGGTGGGCTTGCGAGAAGTTCGGCGCCGCGGCGCGCCATCCAGATCGACCTCGACCATGTCCGTAGCCGAGAGAAACGCTTTGAGGAGTCCGCTCGGCGTTACAAGCACGCGGTCCGTTCCCAGCCTCACCGACAGATTGCCGTCACGTCCCGCAATCAGCCCGCGCGCTGCGAGCTGACGGCAGCACAGCGCCATGCGCCGAGCCACCGCGCCGGGTTTCACAGCTCGTGGGCGATGGTGCCGGCGACGATGGTGAGCACCGCGCGGCCCGTGAGTGCCCGGCCCGCGAAGGGTGTGTTGTGGCTCTTGGAGTGAAAGGTCGCCGGATCGACGGACCATTTCGCCGTGATGTCGAAGACGGCGACATCGGCGACGGCGTCGGGAGCGAGCGTGCCGCCGCTCAAATGAAAGACGCGGGCCGGGTCAGTACTCATGCGACGGATCAACTCCGGCAGCGTGAACAACCCGCTCTCGACAAGCTCGGTATTGGCAACCGCGAAGGCGGTTTCCAGCCCGACGACGCCGAAGGGCGCATCGTCGAACGCTGCTTCCTTTTCATCATACGCGTGCGGCGCGTGATCCGACGCGATGCAGTCGATCACGCCATCCTTGAGCGCGCCCCGCAGCGCCGCGACGTCCGCGGCTTCGCGAAGGGGCGGGTTCATCTTTGCCTGCGTGTTGTAGTCCTCGCAGGCGTAGTCCGTCAACGTGAGATGGTGTGGCGTGACTTCCGCCGTCACTCGAATGCCACGGTCCTTGGCTTCGCGAATGATCGCGACGGACCCGCGCGCCGACATATGACAGAGGTGGACGTGACCGCCGGTGAGCTCCGCCAGCAGCACGTTGCGCGCGACCATGATTTCTTCCGCGGCCGAGGGTATCCCTTTCAGACCGAGGCGCGTCGACACGAGGCCCTCGTGCATGACACCGCTCGACGCGAGCGTCGGCTCCTCGCAATGATCGGCGACGGGGATGTTGAAGGTCCGCGCGTACTCGAGCGCCGTGCGCATGAGGTGGCTCGACACGATCGGCTTGCCATCGTCCGACACGGCCACCGCGCCCGCGCTCACCATCTCGCCGAATTCGGCGAGGCGCTCGCCTTTCTGGCCGATCGACACGGCGCCGACGGGATGCACGCGCGTCAGACCAGCCCGTCCCGATTGGCGGACGATAAAACCCACCGCGGCCTGATTGTCGGCCACTGGGTCGGTATTGGGCATCGCGCAAATCGCCGTGAACCCGCCGGCCGCCGCGGCCCGCGCGCCGCTCGCGACGGTCTCTTCGTCCTCATTGCCCGGTTCGCGCAGATGAACGTGCAGGTCGACGAGACCGGGCGTGACGACGTGCCCCGTCACGTTCCGCACGATCGCCCCATCGGGTGTGCCGATACCCCGTCCCACGGCGGCGATCTTGCCGTCTTGAATGAGGACGTCGGCCGGATCGTCAACGTCGCGGCTCGGATCGATTACGCGACCCCCCTGGAGCAGGATGGGGCGGGATGGACTCATTCGTTGCCTCCCGCGCCGCGCTTCGCCGCGTCGGCGAGCTCGGCCCGGCCACCAGCGAGCAGATACAGCACGGCCATTCGCACCGCGACGCCGTTGGTGACTTGATCGAGGATGACGCTGTGCGGTCCGTCGGCGACACGCGAATCGATTTCGACGCCGCGATTCATCGGGCCCGGATGCATGATCGTGATCGGCTTCGCGGCGCGCTCCAGCCGTTCGGGCGTCACGCCGAACACGCGGTAATACTCGCGCAGGCTGGGGATGAATCCCTTTTCCATGCGCTCGAGCTGTAGGCGCAGGACGTTGAGCACGTCGGCGCCCCACTCGATCGCTTCTTCGACGCGGCCGAACACGGACACGCCCAGCTCGGCGATGCCCCGCGGCAATAGCGTCCAGGGCCCGCACACGGCGACTTCCGCGCCGAGTTTGCTCAAGCCCCAGATGTTGGAGCGGGCGACGCGCGAGTGCAGCACATCACCCACGAGACAGACCTTCAGCCCTGCGATCTTTCCATGCTTGTCGCGGATCGTCAGCAGATCGAGCAGCGCCTGGGTGGGATGCTCGTGCTTGCCGTCGCCGGCGTTGATGACGTTCGACGCGATGCGGTTGCCGAGAAACTCGGCGGCGCCCGACGAGCCGTGACGAATCACCACCATGTCGATGCGCATCGCCTCGAGGTTCCTGGCCGTGTCGACCAGCGTTTCGCCCTTCGAAACCGACGAGCCGGTCGCCGCCACGTTGACCGTATCCGCCGAGAGCCGCTTCTCGGCGAATTCGAACGAGATGCGCGTCCGCGTGGAGGCTTCGAAAAAGAGATTGACGATGGTCTTGCCGCGCAGGGCCGGCACTTTCTTGATCGGCCGCTCCGACACCTCCTTGAACGGCTCGGCGGTGTCGAGCATCAGCCGGATCTGCTCGGGCGTCATGTGCTCGAGGCCGGTCAGATCCTTGCCGAGGATCGAGTTCGCGCTCATCGAATCACGTCTACCTGATCGCGACCGTCCAGCTCCTCCACCTGCACGTCGACGCGATCGCCCAAACTCGTTTTCACGGCCTTTCCCACGATATCCGCTTGTATGGGCAGTTCTCGTCCGCCCCGATCGATCAGGACGCACAGCGAAATCCGCTTGGGACGGCCGAAGTCGGCCAGCTCGTCGAGCGCGGCGCGGACGGTCCGCCCGGTGTACAGGACGTCGTCCACGATCACCACGTGCGTGTCCGAGAGATCTCCGGGGATGTGGGTTTCGCCGATCACGGGCGTGGGGCCGACCGTTTCGAGATCGTCGCGGTAGAGGGTAATGTCGAGCGACCCGCAGCGGATCCGCGCGGAGCCGTCTTCCTCCTGTTCGATGAGCTTGGCGATCCGCTGGGCGAGCTCGACGCCGCGGCGTTGAATCCCGATGAGGACCAGGTTCTCGGTACCCGCCAGCTCCACGATCTCCACTGCCATACGCTGCAACGCCCGCGACATCGCGCGGGCGTCGAGAAGAATCGTGCGGTCTTCCGCTTTTGGCCGAGGCATCCCGGGACTGAAAGCTAGCTCTCAGTAGACGGGGGTCAAAGGGGGCTTTCCCGCCAGCACACATTGGACGTTCGCGAGGGCAATCGTGGCCATCTTGCGACGCGTCTCTTCGGTGGCGCTGCCGATGTGCGGCAACAGCACCGTGCGCGGCGCCGCGAACAAGCGGGGATGGATGTGCGGCTCGTCGGTGTAGACGTCGAGCCCGGCGGCGCCAATGTGCCCCAGCTCGAGCGCCATGGCCAGCGCTTCTTCGCGAATGACGTCGCCCCGTGACGTGTTGATGAGAATCGCGCCGCGCTTCATCCGCGAGAGCGTTTCGCTGTTGATCATGCCTTTCGTCTCCGGGGTCGCAGGCACGTGCAGACTCACGATGTCGCTCGCCGACAGCAGCTCCATCGTGTCGACGCGTCTCGCGCCGGTCTCTCGCTCGAAATCGGGCTTGGCGGTGCGCGCCGCGTAGAGCACGCGCAGGCCAAATGGCGGCGCGCGGTGCCCAACCGCCTGGCCGATGCGTCCTGCACCGAAAAGCCCGAGCACTCGGCCCCGCAGGTCGAGGCCCAGCAGCTGCTCGGGCTCCCATCCCGTCCAGCGACCGCTGCGCACGAGATCGATCCCCTCGAGCAGCCGCCGCGCGGTCGCAAGAATCAGGGCCCAGGTGAGATCGGCTGTAGCGTCGGTCAATACGCCCGGCGTGTTCGTGACCAGGACCCTTCGCATCTCCGCGGCGACGAGATCCACGTTGTTGTAACCCACCGCGCAGTTTGCGACGATCCGGAGCTTCGGGAGATTCTTGAATTCCGTCCCGCCCATCCAACGGGTCAGCAGCGGGATGATGGCGACCCATTCGCCTTTCGGCGTGGGCTGGTCGCCGGTAAGCCAGGTGATGTCGAGATCGACGAGCTGCGTCGGCTCGAGCAGGTTCTTGAGCTCGGCCGCGATCAAGACCGGGTAGGGAGGCGCCAAGTCTATTGCATGGGAGTCTGTTGCATCAATACCGCTTCCCACCGCCCTTCACGCCTCACGAACACGCGCGTATACCGAACCTTCCCGGTGAAGGGAAAGCCACGAAACGTTCCGGCGTTTTCCGAGATTCCCGTGAGCACGGCGACGTCACCATAGATCCGAACGGCGAGACTGTCCTGCTTGATGAACGTGAGGTGCAGCTCTCCGCTCGCGATGTCCCGAATGTTGTCCGCCCGCGTACGTATCGTCCCCAATCGCGAAATTTCGATGAAGTCAGGAGCGAGCATGCGCGACAAGGCAACCGTGTCGGCGGCGAGCAGCGCAATGCGACGACTCGCTTCGACCGCGCGGACGGAATCTTCCGCTTGCGCAGTCGCGTGGGAAACAGCGGCGAGCAGTAGCGCGACAACGAGTCCAATCAGCTTCATGAGCGTTCTCCGATCGTCAGATCTCTTGGCCCGACGTACTCCGATTGCGGCCGAATCAAGTGATCCTCGGCATGTTGCTCGATCACGTGCGCGCACCAGCCGGCGACGCGACCGCACGCGAACGTGGCTACGAACGATCGCGGCTCGAGCCCCAGGCCCTGGAGCACGAGCGCGGTGAAGAATTCGACGTTGGTCCGCACGTTGCGCCCGGGCTTTACCTCGTCGAGCACCCTGAGCGCCGTCTGCTCGACGTTGCGCGCGAGATCGAACAGCTTGCGGTTCTCGAGCGCCGCTCCCGTCGAGCTGAGCTCATCGGCAACCTGGCTCAACACGGCGGCGCGCGGATCGCGGACCTTGTAGACGCGGTGCCCAAATCCCATGATCCGCCGCCCCGCCGCGAGCTCGTTGCGTAGCCACCCGTCGGCCCGATCGGCCGATCTGATGTCCTTGAGCATGTCGAGCACGGGCCCGGGCGCGCCGCCGTGCAGCGGCCCCTTTAACGCGCCGATCGCGCCCGTCACGGCGCTCACCATGTCGGAGCGCGTGCTCGCAATCACGCGCGCTGCGAACGTGGACGCGTTCATGCCGTGATCGATGACTGCGACCCAATAGGTGTCGATCGCGCGCGCCGCGACGGGATCCGGCTCCTTGCCGTGGACCATGTAGAGGAAATTGGCCGCCAGGTGCAGATCGGCGCGGGGCGTGATCGGCTGCTTGCCGGCGCTGAGTCGAGCGTGGGCCGCGACAATGGTGGGAAACCGCGCGGTGAGCAGCTTCGCCGCTTCCAGATCGGCCGTGGCGGTGATGTCGTCCGGTCGCGCCAGCTCGAGCGAGAGCGTGGCGCACGCCATCCGCAGCGCGTCGATCGGCGGCGCCTGCGCCGCCGATCGCACGAGACGCATCGTCTCATCCGGCAAGAACCTGAGCCCCGCCATCTCGCGACGCAGCGCGGCCAGCTCGCTCGGCTGCGGCAACGCGCCGCGCCACAGCAGGTGCGCCGCTTCCTCGAAGCCGACACGGCCCGCCAGCTCGCCCAGCTCATAGCCCCCGATGATGAGCCGGCCAGCCTGTCCGTCGACGTGGCTCAGGCGGGTCCGGGCGGCGACGACGCCGTCGAGGCCGCGCGGCTTTACCGGCGCGTCGATGTGAATTCCTTCACCAGTTGGTAGATGTATTCGGCGCCGTCGTAATAATTCTGCACGCCAATCCGTTCGTCGCGCCCGTGCGCGCGAATATCATTGACGTCGATGAAGACGCCGGAGACGCCGTACACCGGAATGCCGGCGTTGCGAAAATAGAGCCCGTCGGTCGCGCCCGTCTCCATGACCGGCACGACTGGAATGTTCCACAGGCGCTTCGTCACTCGCTCGATGGGATCCATGACCGCCGGCGTGAGCGCCGACGGCGGACTCGGCGTGGCCGGCGTAACGACGCTCATATGCACCGCCGTGTCGGCCGCGATGCGCGCCAACGTCCCCTGCACCTCCTCGGCAGGTGTTCCGGGCAACATCCGGCAATTGATCGTTGCGGTCGCCGTTTGCGGCAGCGCGTTCTCGGCGTGACCGCCCGAGAGCTCGGTCGCCACGCATGTCGTGCGAAGCTGCGCGTTGTACAGGGGGCTCAGATCCGACAGCCGGCGCTCGGCCGCTGAGTCGGGCACGGGGCGCGCGACGGCGGCCATGTCGGCGGCGAGCGCGCCCTGCTGCAAGCCGGAGAGGCGTTGGAAGAACGAGCGCGTGATGTCGTTGAGCTGCGCCGGAAACTCGTAAGCGCTCAACCGCTCGAGCGCCGCGGCGAGCCGATAAATCGCGTTGTCCTTGCGCGGCAGCGAGCTGTGCCCGCCCGCGTTGTGGACCTCGTACTTGAACGTAACGTAGACCTTTTCGCTCGCCTGCACGGGCCGCATGAGCCGCGTGCCGTTCAAGATCACCGGATCACCGGCATCCATGTTCAGCACGTACGCGGCATCGACCAGGTCGTGATGATTCTTGAGCAGCCATTCGACGCCGTTATAGTCGCTCCCGCCTTCTTCACCCGTGGTCAGGGCAAGAATCAGGTCGCGATTGGGCCGGTACCCCTCCTGCTTGAGTCGCACCAGCGTCGCGACGAGAATCGCCGCGCCATCCTTGATGTCCTGCGTGCCGCGACCGTAGAAGTAGCCGTCCTGCTCGACGAACTTGAACGGATCCATCGACCAGTCTTCGCGCTTCGCTTCGACGACATCGAGATGCGCGAGTAACAGGATCGGTTTTTCCCGTGCGGTGCCACGATACCGCGCCACCAAATTGTCGTTCTTGGAGCCCTCGAGCCCGATCACCTGAACGTCGGCCGCGGGGAAGCCGGCGTCGAGCAGCCGCTTGGCCATCGCGTTCGCGGCGACGGTGGTGCTCCCGATCGATCCCGTCGTGTTGATGTTGATGAGCTGCTCGAAGATGTCGCGAGCGCGCTGGTCGTTCGCGGAGAGCGGGCGCGGCGACTGCGCGGTGAGCGCCGGAGCCGCGATGCAGGCCAGCATGAGCAGGCCGCGCGTCACGGTTCCGCTCGATTCCGCCAGGCGACGGTGAGCGCTTCCCGAACCGCCGCTTTGCTCGCGGTGCGGAGCAGCACGTGGGTGCTCCCCTTCTTGCCCCAGCCACCTGGCACCGGCTTGAACGTCTTTGGCTCCGTCCGCACGAACAACTCCTGTTGATCAGGGGTGAGCTGCACCATCGCGAATGCGCGACTCGGATGGCCGAGGGTCGCGAATATCTTGCCCGCCACGCGGAAATCGGGATGACCCATGTGCGCAGCTTCGGTTGCGGCGGGTAGACTCATGGCCATACGCCGAAATTCTTGCGACGTCACGCCAGGTCCCGTTAGAAAGACAGGTGAGAAGGTACGCTCAAACCGGTGTTGCTGCCCGCCAACGTTCTGAGAGGGGCGACGTTGCCGTTCGCGGCGCCGTCGTAGACGGTGATCCGGTACTGATTGCTGACGAGCGCGCTGCTCGCCACGTAGATCTTGCCCGCCCCATCGAGCGTGAGCCCGCGCGGCTGATCGAGGCCGGTGTTGCTTCCCGAAATCGTCGCACTCGGCGTCGCGTTTCCGGTTGCGCTCGCCGCGTAGATCGTGACGCTCGACGTCGCGGCACCGCTGCTCGTATTCGCAACGTAAATACGACTCGCCGGATCGAGCGCGATCCCGCTCGGCACATCGAGCCCCGTGCCGGGACCGGCCAGCGTATCGACCGGGCTGACGTTCCCGCTCGCGCCCGGCGCGAATACGGTGACGGTGTTGCCCACCCTATTCGCGACGTACAGCCGGCCACGCAGATCGAGCGCGATACCGTCGGGCACGTCGAGCAGAGTGTTGCTGCCACTGATCACGGTCACGGGCGGAACATTGCCGTTTGCGCCGTTCGCGAACACGAGGATGCTGTTGGTGCCCTCGTTCGCGACATATAGGCGCCCCCGCTGATCGAGCGCGAGGCCTGTCGGATGCGACAGCAGGGTATTGGCGCCGCTGATGGCCGCCACGGGAGCCACGTCCCCAGCGGCGTTCGCCGCGAATACGAGGATACGCCAGGGATTCGCGCTGGTCGTGAGTACGATCCCGGTCGGATCGAGCACGATGCCTTCCGGCTGATCCAGCGTCGTATTGGTACCGCTAATCTCAGCCGCGACGTGGCATTGCCGGTGTCGGTTGTGGCATATGCGCTGATCGTGCTGCTGCCCGTGTTCGCCACGTAAAACAGCGTCGGCGAATTGTTCGGCGGGCCCGTGGTGCCGGACGAGCACGCGGCGACGAGAATGAGGGCGAGCAGAGTCGTGCGCATGACGAGTATTTACCCCCTGCCTCCACTTCGGCTCCTCATCGGGATTTGAGGTCGCGCAACTCGGCCTCCGCCACGATGAATCCAAACGCCGGCCATCCCCCCGAGGCGACGGCGCGCTCGAACCATTTGCGCGCCTGGGCCGTGTCGCCGCGGATCAGGTGCCAATCGCCAATGCCGTAGCTCAATGTCGCGATCTGGATGTCGCTCGTATCGGCCGGCGTGAACACCGAATCGGGCGATACCTGGCCCCGATAGAGGCGCAACCGCGACGCGTACGCGTTCCCGGCCGCCGGAACGTCGGGATGGCGATCGAGCAGTGCCTGCGCGTCCGCCCGCCGGCCGGCGCGTGACAGCGACATCCACAGCCAGTCGGTCGAGCCCGCGCGCTCGCCGGAATCGGGCGCCATCGGCAGCGCGCGCGTGAAGGCCCGGGCCGCTCCGGCGAAATCACGGCGCACAAATCGCACGATGCCGAGGTGATACCAGATGCCGTAGATGGTGCTGTCGAGCCGGGCGCCGCGCGTCAGATCGTCCATGGCGCGATCGAACTGCCGGGTCGAGAGATAACGGTGCCCGCGCCAGCGATAGAGCAGCGCATTGCTCGGCGCAATCTTGAGGCCGCGTGTGAACGTCTCGATCGCTTCGCGGTACTGCCGCGCACCCGACTGGGCGACGCCGAGCGCGATGATGCGATCGATGTTTTTGGGATCGGCTGCCAAGGCGCTCTCGGCGCGCGCGATCTCGCCTGTATCGCGCTGCGCCCGGTACTCGACGCCTGCGGGCGAACGATATTCGACCGGGAGCGTCGAGGCCTGCAGGAGACAGAGTGGCGCGACGAGACTGAGGATGATGGACACTGGCTACGACCCTCCGGCATAGCGTACCCTGCACGTCAGCGATGAGAGCTCCGCTTCGGAGCTCACACTGAGCATATATACGCCCGAATCCGTGAACACGCGCTCGGGTTGCGAGCCGGCGGATGCCGTGCCGGCAACGGTGTCGACCCCGAGCGCGAAGTGGGCAGTCCACCCAAATCCCGACCCCGGCGCCTGGCTTCGCCTCGGCACGAACGGTACGACCGTGAGCGCGCGACCCTTGGGCGTGAACACCGTGAGCTCGGCGCCGTGCGGCACCTGCATCCGCAGCGTGAGCTCCGTGCCCGCGTGCACCCGCTTGGGTGCACAGGTCAGCGCAGGTCGGGGATTTGGGAACGGCCACTGATCGGGCGCGAGGAGGTTGAACACGAGAAAACCGCCCGCGAGCATGGCCGGCACCACGAATCCGAATGCCCACAACGAGCCGTAGATGTGCACCGCCATATCGAGCGTCGTCTCCTGATCTTCACGCTCGGCCGCGACGCGACGGTTTTCGAGAAACCGCGTCGCCTCCCAGTAGAGCACGAACAGCAATAAAGGAATGACGAGCGCACCGACGTCGTCGCGGATGTCCGGATTGACGTAGGCGAGGAGAAACGCGGCGCACGCGAGATCGGAGACCACTTGACCGCCGGCGTACCACGCCCCGACCTGGCGCCGCAGGAGCAGGGCCACCATCGCTCCCGCCAGCAGCGTGCGCGCGCCGACGTACACCAGCGTGCTGTTCCATATTCCCATGGGGACGGACAGGGAGGGATTCGAACCCTCGAAGCCCTTGCGGGCTTACCGGTTTTCGAGACCGGCGGTTTCAACCGCTCACCCACCTGTCCGAACTACTCGACGTACAGACGCAGTAGACGCAGCAGAACTACTCAGACGGATAGGGTGGGATTCGAACCCACGAAACGGTTACCCGTTTACACGCTCTCCAGGCGTGTGCCTTCAGCCGCTCGGCCACCTATCCCGAGATGCTCGACGAAAAGCTAATTAGGCCGTGCGGAGCTTTCCACGGTCGACCTTCCCAAGGTGTGTGCGAGGTAGCGCATCGAGAAATCTCACCGTGCGAGGCGCCTTGTAGGGCTCCAGGCGTTCACGCGCGAAGGCCTGCAGCTCTTCCGCGAGCCCCGCGCGCGCTTCGGTGGCGACGACAAAGGCGTGCGGCTTCGTGAGACCGCTGGCATCCTCGATGCCGACCACCGCGACTTCCTTGACGAGCGGATGCTGCAGCAGACAGCCTTCGACCTCCTGCGGCGCGAGCCACTTCCCGCCAACCTTCAGCAGATCGTCCGCGCGGCCGCAGTAGGTGAAATACCCGTCCGCATCGCGACGGACCAAATCACCCGATACGTACCACTCGCCGCGAAACGCGGTCTTCGTTTTCTCCATCTGCTGCCAGTAGCCAATCGCGCGAGAGTCCCCGCGCACCCACAGCATCCCGACCTCGCCGTCCGGCAGGTCGTGCCCGAAATCGTCGCGGACGCGGACATCGAAGCCGGGGACCACCGTCCCAATGGTCCCTGGCTTCACTGCGCCGGGCTTGTTCGAGATGAAGATGTGCCACATCTCCGCGGTACCCAGGCCGTCGAGCAGCTCGACCCTGAACGTGCGCTTCCACTGCCCGTACAGCTCGACGGGCAGGGCCTCCCCGGCAGAGGTCGCGAGCCGGAGTGACGAAAGATCCTGCTGCGCGGCATCGGGATGGCTGACCATCTGATTGACCATCGTGGGCACGTTGACCAGGATGGTCGGGCGAAATTTCCGGATCTTGGCGAAGAGCGTCTCGGCCGTGCTCTTCTCCGGAAACAGGGTGGCGCGGGCGCCCACCGAAAACGGGAAGAACAGATTCGAGCCCGTCGCATAACCAAAGAACAGTTTCGGGACGGCGATCGTGACGTCGCGCTCCGTGAGCCCGAGGACGCCCTGGCCGTAGCACCGCGTGGTGTTCGCGAAGGCCCCATGCGTCTGGACGACCGCCTTGGGCTGCCCGGTCGTCCCGCCGGAGAACAGCCAGATCGCCGCGTCGTCGCGATGAGTTGGGAACGTGTCGAGCTCGGGAGAGGCACCCTCGATGGCACGAGTCGTCGATGGCTCACCGACGACGATGATCTCTTTCAGGGAACCCCCACCCGGTGTGCCGCGCCGCGCCGCCTGAAAGACCGGGGCGGCGTGCCGGTGGACCAGCGCCACCGCCGCGCGCGTATACGTGTAGAAGTACTCGATCGCCTCGACGGCGAGCTGCGGGTTGACCATCACCACCACCGCGCCAACTTTGAGTGTGCCGAACAGCGCCGCGACAAACTCCGGCCCGTCGGGGAGCGCGATAATCACGCGCTGTTCCGGTTCCACGCCCGCGCTCTTGAGCACATGACCGAATCGGTTCGCGAGCGCCTGCACGTCGCGATAGGTAAACGTGCCCTGGTCGGTGAGGAGCGCCGGCCGCTCTCCCCTGCCCTCGCGGACGCGCGCGTCGAGGAGCCAATCCGCGATGTTTAAGTGGTGCGGTAACTCGTTGCTCATATCCCCGTGGAGATATGATGCCGGTGCATGAGCTGGCGCAACTCACCTGGGAAGACGTCACGCAGCTCGAGCGCGCCCGCACCCTGGTCGTCCTCCCGGTCGGCGCCATCGAGGCTCATGGGCCGCACCTGCCGCTCGATACGGACGTCGTGATCGCGACAGCGATGGCGCGCGCCGGTGCGGAGCGGCTGGCGGCGCGCGGCAACATCGCGCTGATACTGCCTGCCTTCGTCTATACCGTTGCCGGCTTCGCGGCCGCCTTCCATGGAACGCTGTCCCTCTCCGCGGTCACCGTGACCGCCGTGCTCGTCGATCTCGCGCGCAGTCTGTCGCGGCAAGGGTTTCGGCTCCTGGCCATTGCCAACGCGCATCTCGATCCCGAGCACCTCACCGCACTGAGCGAGGCCGTGAAGCTCGCGCGTGTCGATCGCCTCCTGCCGATCATCGTGCCCGATCTGACCCGCAAACCGTGGGGCTCGCGCCTGGGCGCCGAATTCCGCAGCGGTGCCTGCCATGCCGGCCAATTCGAAAGCTCGATCCTTCTCAGCGAACGCCCCGAGACTGTCCGCGACTCGGTGCGTCGCGCGCTCCCGCCCAACCCGCGTTCACTCTCGGAGGCGATTCATCAGGGCAAGCGAACGTTCGCGGAAGCGGGAGGCCCGCGCGCCTACTTCGGCGATCCCGCCGCCGCCACAGCCGCCGAGGGCGCACATTTGGTCGACACGCTGGGCGGGATACTGGAGGAAGCCGTGCTCACCGAGATCGGCGCATGAGATTCGCCGGCACGGTGGCCGTGGTGACGGGCGGCGGCCAGGGGATCGGCGCCGCGACGGCCCACGCGCTGGCCGCGGAAGGCGCGGCCATCGTCGTCACGGCGCGCCGCACCGATCGCATCGAGCAGGTCGCCAGCGAGATCCGCGGCGCGGGCGGAAAGGCATGGGCAGTGCAGTGTGACGTGACCGAGCCGGCGAGCGTCGCCGACCTCGCCAAGACCGCCACGCGGCACGCGGGCGCGGTGGACATCGTGATCAACAACGCGGGCGTCGCCTACAGCGCGCCGCTCGTCAAGACGTCGCTCGAAGACTGGAATCGCGTGCTCGCGGTGAATGCGACGGGTACGTTTCTGTGCACGCGTGCATTCCTCAGCGGGATGGTCGAGCGCAAGCGCGGGGCGATCGTCAACGTCGCATCCGTTGCGGGCCTGACGGGCGGTCGTTACATCGCGGCATATGCCGCCGCCAAGCATGCGGTGATCGGCTTGACCGAGAGCGTTGCCGCCGAGCTCGACGGAACGGGCGTCACCTGCAATGCGGTGTGCCCGGGGTTCGTCGACACGGAGATGACGCAGGAGTCGGTCGATCGCGTCGTCACGAAGACCGGCAAAGATGCCGCGGCCGCGCTGGCCGCGCTGCTGGCGTCGGCGGGACAGCGGCGCTTGATCACGCCCGACGAAGTCGCCCACGCGGTGCTGGCGCTCGCAGACCTCAACGGCGCGCGGCCCAACGGCTGCGCCGTCACGATCGCGGGATAGGGAGACCATGGCATTCGAGATCATCAACCCCCAAACCTTCGGCGGGCGGCCGAGCGGCTGGAATCACGGGATGCTGGCGGACAAGGGCGGCCGCATCCTGTTCGTCGCCGGGCAGATCGTGCCGGTTGGGGATTTCGTGTCGCAGTGGGACGGCGCGCTGGGGCGCGTCCTCGAAGTCGTGCGCACCGCCGGCGGCAAGCCCGAAAACGTCGGGCGCTTGGTCGTCTACATCACCGATCGCCCGGCCTATCTCGCGAGCCTCACCCCGCTCGGCGAGGTTCACCGGAAGCACATGGGCCGTCATTATCCCGCGATGGCCGTGGTCGAGGTCAAATCGTTGGTGGACTCGCAAGCCTTGGTGGAGATCGAAGCCGTGGCGGTGCTATGAGCGTTCAGCCCTCTGCGTTCAGCTATCAGCTCGATACCGCGACCTCCGTTGCGACGATCACGCTGAACCGGCCGGAACGGCTCAACGCGTTGACGTTCGAAATGTACACGCAGCTCAGGGACACATTCCGCGCGCTCGATACAGCGTCCGGCGTGCGCGCCGTCGTGATCACCGGTGCGGGTCGGGCCTTTTGCTCCGGCGGCGACGTCGAGGACATCATCGGTGCGCTGCTGGGCCGCGACCTCGATGCGTTACGAGAATTCACGCGCCTCACCTGCGACTTGATCCTCGCGATGCGGCGCTGCCGCCGTCCGATTGTCGCCGCGCTCAACGGCACGGTGGCGGGTGCCGGCGCCGTGATCGCGGCGGCGTCCGACATTCGGATCGCGGCCGAATCGGCCAAGATCGCGTTCCTGTTCACCAAGGTCGGACTGTCGGGCGCCGACATGGGCGCCGCCTGGTTGCTGCCGCGCATCGTCGGATACGGTCACGCGACCGAGATGCTGCTCACCGGCGACTTCATCACCGCGCAACGGGCGCAAGAGATCGGCTTGTACAGTCGGGTCGTGCCGCAGGCCAACGTCTTGGCGGAGGCGCAAGCGCTCGCCCAAAAGCTGGCGCGCGGACCGGCGGCCGCTCTTGGCGTCACCAAGCAGGCGCTCGAGGCTGAGGCCGCGCTCGATTTCGACGCCGCGCTCGCCTATGAGGCGGAGGTCCAGGCGCAGCTCATGCTGGGACCGAATTTCCGCGAGGCGCACGAGGCGTTCCGCGCCAAGCGCGATCCGCAATTTCGCTGATGGTCGACACCGGGCCGGTACGCGCGTTTCTCGACGACCGCCATGTGTCACTCGCCGGGCGCGTGGATGATTTTGCCGCGCGTGTGCTTGCCCCGCTCGCCGAGCCCACCGACGACGCCGCGGCCCGCCGACAGGCACGCGATCTGCTTGGCAAGATCGGCGCAGCGGGTTGGCTCGAACCGATTCGCGATCAGGATTGGCGTGGCTGCTGCATCGTGCGCGAAGCGCTGGCGGCCGCATCGCCGCTCGCGGACGCCGTGTTCGCGCTGCAGGCGCTCGGCGTGGTTCCGATGCTGTTGTCCGCAAACACCGCGATGCCGGCACGCTGGCTGGAGCCGGCGATACAGGGTCGCGCGATGGCGTCGTTCGCGATGACCGAGCCCGACGCCGGTTCCGACGTCGCGTCGCTCGCCGCGACTGCCGAGGCCGACGGCGACGGATATGTGATCTCGGGAACCAAGACGTTCATCTCCAACGCGGGTCTGGCCGATTTCTACGCCGTGTTCGCCACGACCGATCGGAGCAAGCAGGACAAGGGCATCGGCTGTTTCATAGTCTCAGCCGATACGCCGGGCCTGCGCTTCGTCCGGCCGCTGGTCCTTTCGGCGCCGCACCCGCTTGGCGAGCTGGCGTTTCAGAAAGCGCGCGTGCCTCGCGAATGCCGATTGGATGGAGGCGCACCGGGCGAGGGGTTCAAACTGGGTCTCGCGACGCTCGATCGCCTGCGCTGCACCGTCGGCGCGGCGGCATGCGGGATGGCGGCACGCGCCCTATCGGAGGCGCTGGCGCATGCGAAATCGCGCCGCCAGTTCGGAAAGCCGCTCAGCGATTTTCAGCTGATCCAGGAAAAACTCGCGCGCATGGCGACCGATTTGACCGCGGCCCGGCTGCTGGTCTATCGCGCCGCGTGGGAAAAGGACCGCGGCGCCGCGCGCGTCACGCTCGAGGCGGCGATGGCCAAGGCGTTCGCCACCGAAGCTGCGCAGCGCATCGTCGACGATGCCGTCCAGATCCTCGGCGGCCGAGGCGTGCTTGCCGACAGTCCGGTCGACCGCCTCTATCGTTCGATCAGGGCGTTACGCATTTACGAAGGGACGACGGAGATTCAGCACCTCATCATCGCGGGGCAGCTCGTCAAGTGAGAATCGTGATCGTCGGTGGCGGGCCGGGGGCGCTCTACTTCGGCGTGTTGATGAAGCGCGCCTATGCCGGGCACGAAATCACGATTTTGGAGCGGCATCGCCTGGACGATACCTACGGATTCGGGGTCGTCTTTTCCGATGCCACGCAAAACAATCTGGCGGCCGCCGATCCCGAGACCTACGACGCGCTGGCCAGCCACTTTCACCATTGGGACGACATCGACATCCACTACCGCGGCGGCGTCATCAGGTCGAGCGGCCATGGTTTCAGCGGCCTCTCGCGGCGCGCGCTCCTGGAGGTTTTGGGTCGACGCTGCGAGGATCTCGGGGTGTGCATCGACGTCGGGGCCGAAGTGACCGAACCCGCGGCCTATGCGGAAGCGGACCTCGTGGTCGGCGCGGACGGATTCAACAGCGTCGTGCGATCGCGGTATGCGGAGCATTTTCGCCCCTCGTTCGACGAGCGGCTGAACCGGTTCGTGTGGCTCGGCACGACGCGGGCCTTCCCCGCTTTCACTTTCTACTTCAAGCGCGACAAGCACGGGCTGTGGCGCGTGCATGCCTACCAATACGAGCAGGGCCATTCGACCTTCATCGTCGAGACCACCGAGGCGACGTGGCGCAAAGCCTGGATGGATCAGGCAACAGAAGATGAGACGGTCGCGTTTTGTCGCAAGCTGTTTGCGGATGAGCTCGAAGGCCATCCGCTTCTCAAGAATCGCTCGGTGTGGCGGAATTTCGTGACGGTCAAGAACGCCGCCTGGTCCCACGGCAACCTCGTGCTGCTCGGCGACGCGGCGCACACGGCACACTTCTCGGTTGGGTCCGGCACCAAACTCGCGATCGAAGACGCAATCGCGCTGGCCGCCGCGCTCCAGCGCCATCCCGACGTCCGCATCGCGCTCACCGAGTACGAGGCTGAGCGACGGCCCGCCGTCGAGAGCCTGCAGCGCGCCGCGCAGGTGAGCCTGCAGTGGTTCGAGGATACCGAGCGCTACATGGACCTCGAGCCGCCGCAGTTCGCGTTCAATCTGCTCACGCGCAGCCTCCGCATCACGCACGACAATCTCAAGGTGCGCGATCCCAAGTTTGTCGGCGAGGTCGATCAGTGGTACGCGACGAGAGCCGCCGAGCAGGCCGGCGTAGCACGCACGACGCACGACGTACGGCCTCCCATGTTCACGCCCTTCAAACTGCGCGACTTGCTGTTGAGCAATCGGGTCGTCGTCAGCCCGATGTGCCAGTACGTGGCGGAAGACGGCATGCCGAACGAGTGGCATCTGGTGCACCTCGGCAGCCGCGCGATCGGCGGCGCGGCCCTCGTGTTCACCGAGATGACCGACGTCTCCCGCGAAGGGCGGATCTCGCCCGGCTGCACCGGCATGTACAAGCGCGAGCACGTCGCGGCCTGGAAGCGGATCGTCGACTTCGTGCATGTGAACAGCGGCGCCAAGATCGCGATGCAGCTCGGCCACGCGGGACGTAAGGCGTCCACGCAGCGCATGTGGGAGGGAATGGACGAGCCGCTCCCCGACGGCAACTGGCCGATCATTTCGGCGTCGCCACTGCCCTATTTCCCGTACAGCCAGGTGCCGCGCGAGATGACGCGCGCGGACATGCACGAGGTGAAGGAGCATTTTGTGCGCGCGGCGCAGATGTGCGAGGAAGCCGCCTTCGATTTGATCGAGCTCCACTTCGCACACGGCTATTTGCTGGCGAGCTTCATCTCGCCGCTCACGAACCAGCGCAACGACGAGTACGGCGGCCCGCTGGAAAATCGCATGCGCTTCCCACTCGAAGTCTTCGACGCGGTGCGCGCCGCCTGGCCGGCGCACAAGCCGATGTCGGTGCGCATCTCGGCCGTGGACTGGGCGCCGGGCGGCATGGAGCCCGCCGATTCGGTCGACGTCGCGCGATTGCTCAAGCAGCATGGCTGTGACATCACCGACGTCTCGGCGGGGCAGACGGTCGCCGACTCCAAGCCGCAATACGGGCGGCAGTTCCAAACGCCGTTTGCGGATCGCATCAGGCACGAGGTCGGCATCGCGACGATGGCCGTCGGCAACATCTCGTCGTACCAGGACGTGAACACGATTCTCGCA
>Ga0070730_10000353_pt1 | contig 56022 bp, 50 predicted proteins | sample Coa_R1_3_FD_66447 | JGI IMG/M metagenome (GOLD analysis project Ga0070730, IMG submission 66447) | Surface soil microbial communities from Centralia Pennsylvania, which are recovering from an underground coalmine fire - Coalmine... | ecosystem: Environmental > Terrestrial > Soil > Unclassified ... | reverse complement strand
TTCCGCGGCCAGGAAATTGATCGAGAGCCCGGGACTAGAGTGGCTCGTCGGATTGCAAGTGTTTCGCGTGTTTGTGGAGATTTTCTTGGATTTGGGATACCGCGCAGGATTTGTGCCGGTGCAGATGACGCTGGAAGGAAGAAATTGGGATGCGCTGACGGGACTGACGGCGCTGCCGATGGCGTGGCTGGTGGCAAAACAAAAAGCGCCACGATGGCTGATTTATGCGTGGAATACGATGGGTCTTCTACTGCTTCTCAACGTCATGACCATTGCCGCGCTTTCGATGCCGACACCGCTGCGGCATTTTCAGAATGAGCCGGCGAATACATTTGTGGCGTATTTTCCGTATGTGTGGCTGCCGACGTATTTGGTGCAAGTGGCGTGGATGAGCCATTTGCTGATTTTTCGAGCGGCGCGCGCGCGGAAGTAGCGCGGCGGGCCGGGAACTCTTGCCGCGAGGCGGCGTCTAACCCATCCATACAAGACAAGCGCCAAGCACGAAGCCGCGCGAAAGTGGGAGAGGCCAAAGCCGGCGCGGCTTCGTGCGCAAGAATTTCCCGCGAAATCGTTCTCATTGCGGATCGGCGGACAACTCGACTGGAGTGCCGCGCATCCAGAGTGACAAGGCAGTTATCTCTTCGGAGTGGAGTGTGGCCCATGAAACGGTTCATTGCGGGTGTGTGCGTACTGGCTCTTCTGGCCGGGCCCGTCTCGGCGCAAGAAAATTCCAAATCGCAAACGAAAGCGGCGGACGGCCGGGAAACCGGCGCGGCGAGCGGCGGAGAATCCGCAAGGCTGCCGGTGCGGCGCGTGGTGCTTTACAAAAATGGCGTTGGGTATTTTGAGCATTTGGGGCGCGTGCGCGGAAGCCAGGACGTGCATGTGGATTTTACGAGCGCGCAATTGAACGACGTGCTGAAGTCGCTGACGGTGCTGGATCTTTCCGGCGGACGGATTACCGGCGTGGACTACAACAGTGAAGCGCCGCTGGCGCGAAGGCTGGCGACGCTGCGGCTGGCCCTCGGCGAAAAACCGACGGTGGCGGAATTTTTGGGAGCGCTGCGCGGGGCGCGCGTGGAGATTCGCAACGGCGCGGGCGCGGCAATAACCGGAAAGCTGTTGAGCGTCGAGAAAAAGACGCGAATGGGCACGGCGGGTTCGGTGGAGATGGAGCAGATTTCGCTGATCAGCGACGCGGGTGAAGTGCGAAACGTGGATTTGAATACGAGCACGAGCGTACGCATTGTGGATCGCGATTTGAATACCGAAGTGGGGAAATATCTGGGGCTGGTGGCGTCGGCGCGCGAGCAGGATGTGCGGCGAATGACGATTTCGACGACGGGAAACGGCGAACGGAATTTGTATGTGAGCTACATCAGCGAAGTGCCGATCTGGAAAACGACGTATCGGATTGTGTTGCCTTCGAAAGAAGGAAAAAAGCCGTTGTTGCAAGGTTGGGCGATTGTGGACAACACGGTGGGCGAAGACTGGAACGACGTGGAGCTTTCGCTTGTGGCGGGCGCGCCGCATTCGTTTATTCAGCAGCTTTCGGAGCCGTACTACGGGCGGCGGCCGGTGGTGGCTTTGCCGGAGAGCGTGCAGCTTTCGCCGCAAACGCATGCGTCGACATTGCTACGTGGAAATGGCGGGTTGAGCGGTGCGGTGACAGATCCTTCGGGCGCGGCGGTAGCAAATGCGAACGTCACCATTAAGGATCAGAATGGCGCGATTGTGGCGCAGACGATGACAGACAGCGAGGGAGAATACGCGGTGTCTTCGTTGCCGCCCGGAAATTATCGAGCCGAGTTTGCGGCGAATGGATTCAAGACAAATGCATTTAGCTCCGTGAATGTCGGACCCGGTGAAAACGAACTCGACTCAAAGCTGCAAGTAGGCACAGTCTCGGAAACTGTGGAGGTCAGTGCAAACACGGTGACCGTTAGCTCGGAAAGTGCAAGCTTAGGAAACGCGACCGTCGGGAAAATGAGCGTGATAAATCGCGCGCATGTCGCAGGTCTGCCGATGAACGGCCGGAATTTTGCCGCTGGCGCGGGATTGGCCGGCGGAGCGGCCGGCGGAGCCTTCGCACCTGCGCCACCGCCGCCGCCAAACGCGATTGCAGAGGCGCGAGAAATGGGAAGCGCGGCGGCGAATGGGCAAGGACTGGGCGATTTGTTTGAGTACAAATTGAAAGACCGCGTGACGCTGAAGAAAAACCAGTCGGCGCTGGTGCCGATTGTGCAGACCGACGTGGAAGCGGAGAAAGTTTCGCTGTGGAGCGGCACGAGCGGGTCCGGGCGGCCGTTGCGCGCGATCTGGATGAAAAATACCAGCGCGCTGACGCTCGACGGCGGAAGCTTTAACGTGCTGGAGAGCGAAGTGTTTGCCGGCGAAGGATTGACCGACGCGATCAAACCGGGCGAGAAGCGCCTGCTTTCGTATGCGACGGACTTGGGATTGCTCGTTGAAGCGATGCAGAACGCTTCGCCGCAACACGTGACGAGAGTGAAGATCTTCAAGGGCACGATGACGCAGGTGAGCGAGGAGCAGCAGCGCACGACGTACACCGTGCGCAATCAGGATGCGACGCCGCGCGTGCTGGTGATCGAGCATCCGGCGCGAGCGGGATGGACGTTTCTGAAAAATTCCAAGCAGCCGGAAGAGCAAGCGCCGGGGACGAGCCGCTTCCGCATGGAAATCGCGCCGAATGCGACGGCGATGCTGCCGGTCGAAGAGGTGCATCCGCTCTTCACGACGTATCAGATTTCGAATCTGACCGACGACCAGATTGTCTTTTTTTCGAAGCAAGGCAGCATTACGCCGGAGATGGCGGAGGCACTGAAGAAAATTTCCACGCAAAAAGCGGTGGTGGCGAAGCTGGAGCAGGAGATGGAAGACCGGCAGAAGGATATCGACCGGATTGTGGACGACCAAGGACGCCTGCGGGAAAACATGAAGGCGCTGCGCGGAAGCGCGGAAGAAAAAGCGCTGCTGCAGCGCTATACCAAACAGCTGGACGAGCAGGAAACGCAAATTGCGAGCCTGCGCAAGAAAATCGCGGACACGGAAGCGCAGCGCGACGCCGCAAACGAAAAGCTGGAAACGATGATCGAAGACCTGAACCTGGAAGCGACGCTATAGCGTTTTTGCGTCGAGCCTTGCGCGCGGCAACCTGCCCCAAGAGACAGGTTGCCGCTGCGGCACAATCCGCGCCGCCACACCGCCGACCGAACCCAGGCGATTTACACTGAGGCAGTACGGCAGGAGACGGCAATGCGACGAATACTGGCAAGCGCGGCGATTTTCTTTGCGATTTCGGGCACGGCGGTGCGCGCCGGGCAAAATGTGGTGTTGAAGCACGGCAAGGATGCGCCCACGGGCATCATTTCCGGCGTGGTGCTGGGGCCCGACGACAAGCCGGCGCCGCACGCGGCGATCACCTACCAATCGTCGGCGGGCAGCGCGCCACACGCCGTGCACGCCGATTCGCACGGGCGCTTCACGATCACCAAATTACACACGGATACTTACGATATTCGCGCGTCCGCGGGCGGAGTTTTCTCCGAATGGCAGAAGTATTTTCAGGTGCAGTCCGGCCACACGAGCGAGATTGAACTGCGGCTGATTTACGCGAGAGAGATGCCGAAATCCAAGGGCAAGGCCGGCAAAAACAATTAGCGGGCGATCAAGTCCTTGAGCGCGACGAGGTCGTCGCCATTCGTGTCCGCCACTTCACAGAAGCGCAGTCCGTTCTGCTTCCAAGAAAGCCAATGATAGCCATTCATCGCGCCCGCATATTGCTCCGCGTCCATTGCCGGGTCGGGCCAAATAAAGACACTGACGAAATGCTTGCGGCGGCCGTAGACCAAAGCGGCGACGGTGCGTCCTTGAAAAACGTCGAGCCTGCCGCCGAGTAGCGGAAAGTCTTGCGCCGCAAAATCGGAAACGGGCGGAGCGAAAGCGATTTTCCCGGCAAACCACGGTTTGACGGTGTGCTGGTCTGTAGAAGTGACGTCGGTCAAGTGGCCGGGCTGGAGCGCGCGAATGTGCGCGTCCACAAGTTCCACGGCGGCTGAATCCGCCGCGGTGACGGAAAGCTCGGCGCCTGGACGGCTTCTTTGCGAGAATTTCCAGGAAACGCTAACGACAAGCAAAAGCACGGCCGCGGCGGCAAGCAAGGGCCACACATGAAACCTTGGCGAAGAAGCCCGTGAGGAGGACTCGTCCAAATCGCGGCGGATTTTGTTTTCGAAGCCCGCGGGAAGCGGCTCGTACAACTGCGCGCGCTGAATGGCGGAGCGAAGCGTTTCCTGCGCTTCTAGATCGCGAACGCAGGCCGAGCATCCTTCCATGTGTTGTTCGAATTCCGCTGCCCGGAGAGCATCGAGTTCGCCATCCACATAGCCGTGCAGGATGGAACGGGACACATCACACGTCATGGACAGCCTCCTTCGTTCCAGGTTTGGTGAGCAACTCTTGCAGCCGGTCGCGCGCACGCGCGAGGCTGGACATGACGGTACCGATGGGCATGGCGGTGATGGAAGCAATTTCCTTGTAAGAACAACCCTCGAGCTCACGCAAAACAATCACTTCGCGCGAACGCGGCGAAAGCTGCTCGAGCGCCTTGGTAAGGCGTTCGCGATCGCTGCCGGCAAGCGCCTGCGCCTCCGGGCCGGGCAAGGGCGAGAGGTGCAATGCTTCGTCGAATTCGACGTTGGAATCCATCGTGCGATTCTTCTCCAGCCAGGTGTAACAGCAATTGCGCACAATCTGCAACAGCCAGGCACGCGCGTCCGTGCCGTGAAAGCCGGAAAAGAAGCGAAAGGCACGCAGCAGCGCTTCCTGCGTGACGTCTTCCGCATCTTCACGGCTGCGCAAAAGCCAGCGCGCCAAATTGAACGCAGCGCGCAAGTGCGGCAGTACGAGCTGATCAAATTGCTCGCGGTCTTGCACTGGTAAAACGTCCGTCCTTTTGCCCAGACTACGGGTGTCCACCATCTATAACCGCCGGGAAGCGGGATTTATTCCCGCCTCATAGGACGGCCATAATAGGACAAACGGTTCATGGAGTGGGAATAAAATTTTGCCGGGGCAGGTAAAGGTAGCTGGTAACACGTTGTCCAAGCTGTCCACGGGCGGCGCGCTTTCTGGCGCACAGTGGCGCGCCGCTCAGATTGAAAACTGGAAAGGATTCCGCAGATGAAAAAAGAAGACGAGATCAAGTTTGACCACAACGAGGACGGCATTGACCGGCGCGGCTTCCTGAAATGCATGGCGTGGGCCGGAACCGGTACGCTCTGCGTGATGAACGGCGGCGTGATGAAGTCGTTCAGCTTGAGCCGGCTGGGCGAGATGGACCCGGCGGCGGCGAAGGGCGAGTTGAGCTTCGTGCAGATCAGCGACAGCCACATGGGCTTCAACAAGCCGGCAAACCCGGACGTCATCGGAACGCTGAAGGCGGCGATCGACAAGATCAACGCGCTGCCGGGGAATCCGGAATTCATGCTGCACACCGGCGACGTGACGCACCTTTCGAAGCCGGAAGAGTTCGACAACGTACAACAGATTTTGAAGAGCGCGAAGGTGAAGGAAGCGTTCTATGTTCCCGGCGAGCATGACGTGGCGATCGACGAAGGAAAAGAGTTCCTGGCGCGCTACGGCAAGGGCACGAAGGGTTCCGGATGGCAGAGCTTTGACAAGAACGGGGTGCACTTTGTGGGCCTCGTGAACGTGATGGATCTGAAGGCGGGCGGCCTTGGCACGCTGGGCCACGAGCAGCTCGAATGGCTGGAAGACGATTTGAAGGGTAAGAAATCGAGCACGCCGATCGTGGTGTTCGCGCACATTCCGCTATGGTCGGTGTACCCTGAGTGGGGCTGGGGCACGGAAGACGCGGGGCAGGCGCTTGGGTATATGAAGCGCTTTGGTTCCGTCACCGTACTGAACGGCCATATCCACCAGACGATGCAGAAGGTGGAAGGCAATGTGACGTTCCACACGGCGGCATCGACGGCATTTCCGCAGCCGGCGCCGGGGAAAGCGGATTCACCCGGACCGATGAAGGTTCCCGCGGACCAGTTGCGCAATTTGCTGGGAGTAACGAGCGTGAATTTCGTGCAGGGTCAGAAAGCGCTCGCCGTCGTGGATACAAATCTAAGCTAAGAGGAAATAGACCATGAAACGTATCGTTCCAATTTTGGGCACGGGGATCCTGCTGGTGGCGGCATTGGCTTACGCGACCACCTTGCGGAAGCAGACGCACGCGGCAACCCTGGCGCCGCAAGCGGCAGCCGAGATGACCGCAACGGTGAAAATCGATAACTTCAGCTTTTCACCGGCAACGCTGGAAATCAAAGCCGGCACAACCGTCACCTGGACAAACGCGGACGACATTCCGCACACCGTGGTGAGCAACGATAAGGTGTTCAAATCCAAGGCGCTCGACACGGACGAAAAGTTCTCGTTCAAGTTCGATAAGGCGGGATCCTATCCTTACTTCTGCTCGCTTCACCCGAAAATGACGGCGAAAGTCGTCGTTCAATAGCGACTGCCGGCAGGGACAATCCGTTTGGTCCGAGAACGGATCGATTGCCCGGCAAGGGAAGCTTGACGGGCTTGTCCACCACCCCAAATCGGTCAGTACGTGAAGTAGAAAGTTTGTCGAGGAGATGGAAAAACGGCGCGGAAACGCGCCGTTTTTCTTTTGCCTTGTGCCCTGCTGACGCAATTGAGGCGGCCATTCACGCCGCAGCCGCGGTAATTTTGGCGTGGCCAATCCAATGGAAAGGCGAGCTTCGGGAGGGTAATTTACCGCCGCGCCTCGTTTGCCGCGGGCGAAGGACTCGGCTGGCTTGCGCCTGCGTCGCGTGGAACGAGCGGAGCGATGCGGCGTGGGTTCGCCTGGATTTGGGAGGCCCCACCTGGCCGCAAACGTTATCTCAGGTGCGGACATTTTCGCGAAATCGTCCGCCGCACGAAATGGGGCGGGATAGTACTTCCGGGTTGGCGCGAAGCCGCAGGTAAGTACTGCATTTTGTGATACTTGCCAAATTGGAACGGCGGGATGGTAGGTCAGTAGTACTAAGACCCAGGTACCCCGATAACTGGCTCCTCCGGCCCATTGAGCCATACGGGCGGCGCCAGTAACTTAGATCAACGGGTTGGGGGCCGCGCGGGGACAGCGGTCCCGCAAGGGGCCGTGTGCGAGCTTCCAACCCGGTTCAGTTTCTCCCTCTCAGCCATCAGGCCGCACCGCGCAGCGCACACCTTCCCACCGGCTGCGCGGCCCACCGAATGCATCACAATAGAGCCATCGACTTCCGAAACCCGTGGGCGGCGTTGCCGCGCAAGGAGTTGTGGCGAAGCGATTTTGTTTTTGTGCAGGGTGGATGCGACACGTGAACGGATTGCCGGACAAGCGAATCTGGAGAGCGGCCCTCGTCGGCTCCGCGATAATCTTTCTCGGCGCGGCGGCGACGAATCGCGCGAACGCATCGCCGGGCGCTTTGCCGAACTTAAAACCGGAAACGGCGGCCGCCTTTGACCGGTACCTGGCCTTGACCGCAGCGCGAAATGCCGCCGAATTAAAGCGCGGCGCGCCATTTTTATGGCCCGACGAGCTGAGCGAAGCCGAGCGGCAGACGGCATACGAGTCGTTGCGCGCCGGCTCGACGCGAATCGAAAAGCGGCAAACGAACGACGAAGGCCGCGAGATTCGCTGCCCGGGCGGGCTCGTGCATCACTGGGAAGCAATTGCGTTTGTGAAAGGCGCGAAGGTGGACGACGTTTTGCGCGTGCTCGAGGATTACGACCGCCATTCGGAATACTACAAGCCCGACGTCGAGCAATCGAAGACGCTGCAGCACGATGGCGATCACTTTCTGGCGTTCCTGCGATTCCGGCGGCACAACGTCATCACCGTGGTTTTGAACACGACCCATGACGTGAACTATTTTCGCGATTCGCCGCAACGGGCGCACAGCCGAAGCAGCGCCATTCGAATTGCCGAAGTGGAAAACGCGGGCAAGAGCGACGAACGGGAAAAAACCGCGGGCGACGACGACGGCTTTCTGTGGCGAATGGAAACGTGGTGGCGAATGGAAGAGCGTGACGGCGGCGTGTACATCCAGAGCGAGGTCGTTTCGCTGACGCGCGATATTCCCGCCGGACTGGGCTGGATGATCGGCCCGTTCGTGAACGGCATACCGAAAGAGACCCTGGCATTTACGATGGAAGCGACGCGCAAAGCGGTGCTCGCGAAAAAAGTTTCGCGCTGAACAAACGCTTGTTCAGCAATTTTCCTTGAGCGCGCAGGCGACGACGCCGGAACTGCCGAGCAGCGGGTGCAGCCAGCTGCGGGATTTGCCGTTTTCCGAGGGAAGCAGAATCAACCGATCCGCCCACTCCGCCAGGAGTTCGAATGAATCATAGACGCTGTAGGAATAGGAAAGGCCGTCGCCTTCGGTGATTCGATACCCTTTGCCCAGGGTACGAACCCAATCGAAAGTTTTCCAGGTCCGGGTTTTATACATCGCCAGTTTTGCCAGCCGCGCCAGCATGCTGCCCTGCCCGAATCGGTTGCAATCCGAAATGAGCACCGCCTTTTTCGCAACCCGCAGCATCTCTTTTACGACGGCGTCCGGCCGGTGTACGTGGTGCAAGATCGAAAATTCGCACACCACGTCAAAGCTGGCGTCCGCAAACGGCAGCGCCAGACCGGTGCCGCGGATCAATCTTCCCGAAGCATGGACGTCATTGCGCAACGCAATGCCAAGCAGGGCGTCAACCGGTTCGATCCCGCAAACAAATGCGTCGGGCAAAGCAGACCGGAGATCGTGAATACGGTATCCCGTTGCGGTTCCGACATCGAGCACGGATCGTGCGCCGAGCATGTGCAATATCGCTTCAATGAATCTTCGATTGAAGCCGTCGCCATCGCCCTCATGCGCATGCATCTGGTCGTACTTTGCGGCGGTTTCGGAATAATAGCGGCGCTGCGCGACTACCGCTTCTTCTACTACGGTGGGCATGCCCCCTCGCGTGCGGCGGATCCAGGAAGGGGGAGAAAAGGTGTGGCCGTTGCGCAGGCGTAGTGTAAACGGCAGAGAAAGAACGTGACAAGAGAATTACGAGCTGGCGAACGATTTTTTTTGCGAAGCTCTGTTTCAGAGTGAAACAGTTGCCGCTCAAGTTTTATCCGAGCGCTTGGTCATTCCCGGCGGTTTGCTTGTTTTTTCTTCGAAATAATTTGTTCGAAATGTTCTCGCATTTGCCGCGCGTACTCTTCCCAGGATTCTTTGGCGGCGGTCCGCTCCGCCGCTGCGCCAAGCGCCTGCGCCAGCAGAGGTGCAGTGCAAATCTTGCGCAGAAGAGTTGCCAGCTGGCGGACATCGCGCGGATCGCGCAAGAGCAGGCCGTTTTCCCCGTCCGCGATAATCTCGCTTACGCCGGCTGAGGCGCTTACGATGACCGGCAAACCGCACGCCATCGATTCAAGAACGGGCAGACCGTATGCATCCTCGAGCGACGGGCCGGCGTACGCATCGGCCGCGGCATAAAACTGCAGGACGTCTGGAGATGGATCGACGAACCGTACGCGAGCGCCGAGGCCGAGCTTTTTGCACGATTCGAGATAGGGTTCGCGGACGTCATTGCCAACCACGAGCAAGTGCGCCGCGAGATCATCGCAAGCGGCGAGCGCGGGCAGGAGGGTATCGAGCCCTTTCTTTTTCCAATCGTTTCCCACCAGGAGAAAAACAAAATCGTTCGCACCGAAGCCAAACTTGAGCCGTGCCGCTTCCCGTCTGGCCGCGCGTACGGAAGGATTGAATACTTTTGATTCGACCGCGTTGCGCACGACGAGGACGTCGGACCGGCCAAAATATCGCTTCAGCTGGCCGGCGACCATTTGCGAAACGGCCGAGAGCGCGACGCCCGGATCGGCATAGACGCGGCGTTCGAGCGCCATGATCAGGCGGTAATACAGAATGCGATGAAGTATGCGCGGCCAGCTTGCAACGGGCGATTTGGAGATGCGAAGTTGCGAGTGTACCTGGTGAAAAAATTCGTGGAAAACGATGTGAACGGTAATGGCGTCCGCATCGGACGCATTGATTCCGGGCGAATAGAGAAGATCGTAGTGAACGTGCCGAACTTTTCGGCTGCGCCAGCGGGAACACCGGTTGGCGGCGTACCACCAGAGAAACTGGATCAGATGCGGCCCGGGAATGGACGAGACTTTGCGCCAGACGATGCGGCCAGCGCCGCCCGATGGCGAGGATGACTCCGGCCGCGACACAGGAAAGCCGGCGACACGCTGCGAATAGAGATCGATATCCGCGGCATGCTCGGAAGCAAGCCGCTCGAGCAATTCCGCGAGCACGCGCTCGGTTCCATGTTGTTTGTCGACAAACGGCGAAAGAACGGCAAGGCGCAAGTTAGAGAATCCAACGCCGGCGAGGCATTTGGGCAGCGAGCCGCGCCGCGTCAAGTTCGGCGGATACTTTGATATGCGGCAGGCGAAACAGAATGCCAAGCAGCAACCACAAATAGGCGTTCAGCACAAAATCCTCGTACGACTGAATGCCGCCGACCATGAACGGAAAAAGCATGAGAAATGCGTACCAGAAAACGACAAATCCGATCGGAAACCACGGCGATCCGCGTAACTCGCGCACAATTTTCCAGGCGCTCGTCACGACGGCAATGCCCATAATCAGCCAAAGCACGAGTCCGCCAATTCCCATCTCGACAACCAGACCACCGAACCCGCTCTCCACGCCGATACCAAGCGGCTTAACGCCAAAAATTCTAGTGATGTATTGGATCCCAAGCGCCGTGGTACCGATTCCATAGCCATACGGCCAACGATCGTAACCGAACGCTCCCACGAAGTTCTGGAGCGGATAATCCCGGGCGCGATGCGTGAGTTCGCTGGCGGAACTGGTAGGGGAAAGTGTTTCGGAATAGACGGCGAGACGATCCAGCAATGCCTCGGGAAAAATGACGAGCAACATCGTCACCGCGAGCGCCACTCCCAGCCCTGCCCTGAAGAAGGCGCGCAGGACGCGCATCACTTCTCGCTGCCTCCATGGCGCGCCCCACAGAAAAGCCGCGGCGACGACGACAATATTAATCAACCCCCAGGCAAATACGCCGCGCGAGGCTGACAACAACATTCCGGCGACAACCAGCGCGACGGAAAGAAACGCCAGCGAGCGGCCTTTGTGAAATCGCAACAGCGTATATCCCAAAAATCCAAGAGACAGTAGCCAGGCGACAACCAGCAGGTCGGAGTACCGTCCGGTACTTACGAACACCGAAGTTGGCCGGTACACGATCACTCCGGAGATCGGGGCGACCCGGTAGAGAGAGCTTAATTCCCGGATATCTTCCTGTATCGTCGCGGGGTTCAGGAAGGTCGGGCCGATGATGGACTGCGCGATGCCAAGCGCCACGATCACGAGAATGGGAATCAAATTGATCTTTAAAAAAGCGCGCAGCTCTAATTCCGAATTGACCAGCGAATAGCCGACCAGCAGCAAAGGTATGTAGTAGAAAAATAATTTCATTCCCAGTATGCCATATAAGATATGAGGCGAGGCCGGGTTGAAGACCTGAAGAAATCCGAACCACACCAGAAGTAATAGGGGCATCAGGAAGGGCGGCTTAAAACTTTGAATTTGCTTTCGCCGCCAGGCGAGAAAGAACGACAGGTAGACGACGGCCACCAGGAAATCCTTCGCGAAGAATATGAGCATATCGTTGCCAAGGTATTTGCGAAAGAAATCCTCAAACAGCAGCCAAACGAGAAAAATGTAAAGCCCTCGCCTAAAATCGTTGAGCATTGCGATGACAAAGGCTCCGACGACGAACGCTAACGCGACGTATACCAACCCCACCGTATCGCCGGCGAGAATGAAGTTGGCGGCTTCGTAGGCCCCCACGATCGCCATCGCACAAATCAGCAAGCCCAAAAACGGATTGCCGCCGATATTGCTTGGCAGGATTTGATGAAGGGGCTTCATTGATGTGCGCGGCGCGTCTCGAGTTGGCGCGCCGGTTACAGTACGATAACACGTCAGATGCCTTCACCGCGGCACACCGTGCCGCAGTGAAATTCCAAAGTTCTAGCCGCCTCGATGAGCGGGACGCAAAATGGAAAACCGCCCGGAATCGTCCATTGGAATCGATTCGACGGACGAAGCGAAATCCGGCCTTGTCCGCTCTTTGCGACCCCGATGAATCATCATGCGCGAACTCGATTTGTTCACAACCGCGGCCAGGCTTTTGCTGGTCGCGACTCGAATCGCTTCGCGGCCTATTGCCGATGGGTCTCGCACGAGCCAACCAAAATTGGCTTCAACCAGGCCGCTTCTTCCAACTTCGTGCGTAAATCGCCGCGTGATTGGCTATCATGCGCTTCCGCGCGAATAGTTCCTGCCCGCGCCTTTGCGCTTTCTCGCCAAACGATTTGGCAAGTCCGGGGTTTGCGGCCACGCGGCGCAAGCACGCAGCCAGCGCCGAGGCGTCACCCGCGGGAAATTTCAGCCCGGCGTCGCCCACAATCTCCGCCAGGCCGCCGATATCGGAACAAATTGCCAGCCGGCCCCTCATCATTTGCTCCATCGCCGCCAAACCGGCGGTCTCTTCGCAAACCGAAGGCATCACCACGACCGAAACGTTCGACACTTCCGCAGCGAGTTCTTCTCCCGATAGGTATCCGGTAATCTTCACGATGGACTCTAACTTCGCGGCCTTCAATTGCGCTTCGATGTTCGCCCGCTCCGGGCCATCGCCGATCAGCTTTGCTTCGCATTTCAACCCTTCTTGCCGCAGCATCGCCAGCGCTTCGATAAACACATGGATGCCTTTTTCTTGAACAAACCGGCCAATCATTGCAAAACAGATCGCGCTAGTGGCATTTCCGGAAGAAGAAGAGGCTTCCGTCGAAGCCGGCTGCGCATCCATTCCGTGATATACGACGGAGGTGCGCGGCACGGCAAGCCTCGTTCGAACGTGTTCGCTCACGGCGATATTCGCCGCCGCCCGGCGCACGAGCGCAAGCCTCGGAAACCCCGCCATCACCTTGATCAACCCGCGCATCCGGGAAACTTCCGCCGTTTGGCATTTCACGCACTCCGCGCGGTTTTTTGCCTGAAAATGGCCGGGGCAAACGGCGCGATCCGGTTGATGAATCAGCAATCCATTCGGGCAAATCGCTTGATACGTGTGGTGTTCGACGACAAATGGTTTGCCGGCGAGCCACGCGAAAAGCATGGGAGCGAAGCTCGGCCCGGCAATGTGCACCGCGTCCGCCGCCCGCACCAGCTGCAGCAACCGCCAAAGACCCGGTTCGCGCACGACCGGAAACGGCAGATTTGCGTCGTCGAAGTTTTGCCGGGCAGTTTGCGTCGCCAGCGTAACTTCCCATTCCCTGGCGCCATCTTCCGCGCGCAGCTCCGCAAGTCCGCGCGCGAGCGACATTACAATCGTCTCTACGCCGCCGATGCCGGGTGCAAAATAATGTGAGTAAAGAAGGAGCTTCACGCCCCGTTTTTCCGGAGTACGCCTACGCCGTGGAGAATGCGGGCCTCCGGTGAGCCGACTTTGCGCGCGAAGTCCTCAAACGCCGAATTCCAGAGGGCGTCGTCCGCAAATAGAAGTTCTCCCAGGCGTAGAAAAGGATACGCGATTTCAAACTCCCAGAGCATGTGTTCGTACGTGTGAAGACTATCGTGCAGAAAAATGTCGATGCGGCCCAGCTCCGGCAGCAGCTTCGGCAGAATCTCTTTCGCGTCGCCCAAATGCACGTGCCACGGCTCGCGCAGCCATTTCGGCACGAACCAACCCGCGTCTTTGCCTTCCGGCAAGTACGCCGGATCGGGCAATCCGACGGAGTGCAATCTGCCGCGCTGATTGCGGTGCAAAGCCAGCAAAATGTACGCCGAAGAAACGCCATTCGCGATTCCCGTTTCCACCACGCACTCCGGCTTCAGCACGCGCACGGCCGCGTACGGAAACAAAACTTTCTTCGCGTATAAATCCGCGCTCGCAATCGCCAGCTCGCGGAATTTTTGTTCCGCTTCCCGCAAATGCCGCGAAAACGCCGGCGACGCGATCGGTTCGTCCAGATACCCGCGAATCGCATCGACGGAAGCGCCGGTAATTTTCGCCAGAAATTTTTCGTCGGCAAGCGTCAGCTCGCGCAACATCGCCCCCAGCGCATAGCGCGGATTCTTCATCGCAAATTGCGCGCGCTGCTTTACATTCTGCATCAGCCACTTCATCGCGTTTCCAATCTCTACGAACCCCGCACTCGCTTCACGCCGGCTTCGATCGCTTCCACCATCGCGTCCACGTTTCGTTCGGGCGACCACGTCTTGATGTGCGCCACCACCGCGCGCTTCATTTGCTCCAGGTGTTCCGGATTCCGCAGCGCGCCGGCCAGTTTTTCCGCCAGCGCTTCCACGTTGCCCGCCGGAAAAACAAACTCCGGCGCCACCGGAACCACCAGGTCTTTCGCCGCGCCCACCCGGTCGCTCACCATCACCGGACAGCCGCAACACATCGCTTCATTCACCACCACGGCAAAGGGTTCGTAGGCAGAAGGTAATATCATCAAGTCTACCAGTTTGTAAAGTGCTGGAAGTGCAGATTGATTGACGAAGCCGAGAAACGTGACCTGGTCCGCAATTCCCAGCCTCTTGGCCTCCGCGGCAAGCTCCGCCTTCTGCGCACCTTCGCCGGCAAACAGCAGCCGCGAATTTTCGATTCGCGCCATCGCGTAGGCGCGCAGCAGATCCATCGGCCGCTTCCACGGCTGCAGCTTGGCGCAGAATAAAATCGCGCGTTCGTCGCCGGGCAGCCCATGCTCCCGCCGCGCCGTCGCGCGATCGATTTTTGCCGCTTCCGCCATCCACCAGTCGTTGTCCACGCTGTACGGCGTCAGCGTGATTCGTTCGTCCGCAATCCCCAGCGAACGCATCAACTCCTTCGTTCCCGTCGACGGCACAATCACCTGATCCGCCATTCGGAAAATCACCGGCCAGGTCAACCGCTTCAGCCACTTTTTCCACGCACGCCCGTCGCGCGCCTCCAGCGTCGTCGCATCCGTACCAAACAAAAATGCCGCGTTCGCCTTCTTCGCCGCGCGTCGCGCAATCCAAAACGTTTTACGTACATACCCGGTAAAACACGCGACTGCGTCGAACTTTCCCTCGCGAATGATTTTCTCGAGGCCCGGATTGTTCAGTCCGCCAAAACTCTCGTCGCCAGAACCTTCGTTTGGCACTTCCGTCCATTCATACCCGTCGAGCAGCGGCACATCCCATTTCACTTCCCGCCCAAATTCCGGGTCGTGCCCCGCCTCCGCGCCGCGCAAACTGCAGTACGCCACGTGCAATTCGAGCCGCGGATGCTTCGCCATTCGCCGAAAAATCGGCGCCGCGTATTGCACCGGGTGCGAGGCGACTGCCAGCAGCCTCCATCGTCTTCGTTCACCTGTGCGTTTTTCGTCCATTCCCCATTCGCCCGAAAGTCGTTGCCGGCCCCTTTTCTCGCAACCCTTTTCGCGGCCGTCCTTTTTACGGTTCGAAAGTATAGCGGGTTCCTCAACTTTCCCGCCTGTGCTAAACTTCTTGCGGTCCTCATTCCGTCCGGCCCGCGCGGCTTGGCTGGTTTGCGGCTCACCGTAGACTTCCGCAGATAGTTGAGGCGTAACCCGCCCATCGAGGAATACCAATTGGTTGGGACGCGGCCACGGCATCCGTGCAGCCGCTGGAAATTTCACGCGAGAGAAGGGAAATTGTCATGTCCGGGCACTCAAAATGGGCCACCATTAAACACAAGAAGGCGGCGACCGACGCCAAGCGCGGCCGCGTCTTCACGCGCCTCATTCGCGAAATCACCATCGCCGCTCGCATCGGCGGCGGCGATCCGAATTCCAATCCCCGCCTCCGCACCGCGATTCTCGCCGGCAAAAACGAGAACATGCCGAACGACAATATCGAGCGCGCCATTCTTCGCGGCACCGGCCAGCTGGAAGGCGAGCAGTACGACGAAGTCACCTTCGAAGGATATGGTCCGGGCGGCGTCGGCATTCTGATTCAGGTCGTCACCACCAATCGCAATCGCGCGGTCGGCGAAATGCGCCACACCATGGGCAAAAACGGCGGAAATTTGGCCGAAGCGGGCGCCGTCGGATGGATGTTCAGCCGCAAGGGCGAAATCAACATCCCCAAAGAAGCCGCCAGTGAAGACAAACTTCTCGACCTCGTTCTCGAAGCCGGCGCGGAAGACCTCAAAGACGATGGTTCCGCCTGGTACGTCGTCACTCCTCCCGAATCGCTTGACGCCGTGAAGGAAGCACTCGCAAAAGCGGGCATCGCTCCGGCCAGCGCGGAAATCGGCATGGTTCCGCAAAATTACGTCAAGCTCACCGGCTCGCAAGCCCAGCAAATGTTGCGGCTCATTGAAGCGCTCGAGGAACACGACGACGTGCAACACGTTTACGCAAACTTCGACATCGACGAAAGCGAAATTCAGGCCGCCGTCGGCGCAAACTGAATTTTCCGCGCTTGGAACTTGGATTCGGCCGGGGAATTTCCCCGGCCGTTTCATTTTGTGGAATGGTGTCCGGTACCCGTCAAACCCGCGACGGCGGCGCCGTTTCCGTCTTCCGCCACCGGCTCGTCGAACACGCCACGAATCTTTCGCGCGAGCGCGCTCAACGAAAAAGGTTTCGAAAGAAACGCGAAATTCGGCCCTTGCCCTCCATGATGCACGATCGCATCCGCCGTGTACCCCGAAACATACAGCACTCGCATTTGCGGATGAGAAGCGCCGAGCCGCTCCGCGAGCTTTACCCCGCTCATGCCCGGCAAAATCACGTCGGTCAGCAGCATGTCAATCGGGCTCGAACGCGTTGTGGCAATCGCAATGGCCGCATCCGGATCGGCCGCGGCCAGGACGTTATATCCTTTGCCCTTCAAGTATTCGACGGCGAGCTGCCGCATCGATTCCTCGTCTTCCACCAGCAAAATCGTCTCCGTTCCGCTCGGTACGCCGCCGTTCCGCGCCTGCACGTCGGCAACGGTCGCGGTCTCCTCGCTCAGCGGCAGGTGGACTTTGAACGTCGTTCCCTCTCCCACTTCGCTGTAAACCGTAATGTGCCCTCCGCTCTGCTTCAAGATTCCGTACACCGTCGCCAGGCCCAGCCCGGTCCCTTTTCCCGTCTCTTTCGTCGTGAAGAACGGCTCGAACAAACGCGTCAGCACTTCGGCAGGCATTCCGCAGCCCGTGTCGCTTATGGCGATTCGCGCGTAATTGCCCGGGCGTGCCTCCAGATTTCGCCTGCAATATTCCTCGTCCAAACTTACTTCCGATACTTCAATCGAGAGCCGTCCGCCCGCGGGCATTGCGTCTCGGGCGTTGACCACCAGATTCATGATCACCTGTTCCAGCTGCGTCGGATCGGCCTGCAGGTGGATCGGGTGGGCTCCGGCGTCAACCGATAAATGAATGTCTTCCCCCAGCACGCGCCGCAGCAGATCTTCGATTCCCTTCATGTGCTCGCCGATATTGATGATGCGCGGCTGCAGCACTTGTTGCCGGCTGAACGCCAGCAGCTGCCGCGTTAAAGTTCCTCCGCGTTCCGCGGCCTTCGAGATGTCCCGCGCCATCTTGTAAATCTCGGGATTGCTTTCCGCCTTCTCCGCCAGCATTTCCGCATAGCCGACGATCACTCCAAGCACGTTGTTGAAGTCGTGCGCGATTCCGCCCGCCAGCCGGCCGACCGCTTCCATTTTTTGCACGTGGCGCAGCCGGTGTTCCATGGTCCGTTGGTGCGAAACGTCTTCCACGATCACTTCAAAGTACAGCAGCTCTCCGGCCTCGTCCTGCACCGGCCGCCCGCTGATCTCCACCGTGATGTTCTGTCCGTCTTTTCGGCGCCAGCGCGTCTCCATGCGCGCAAACTGCTTTCGCCGTCCGGGCTGGTCGAACATGTGCGCCGAATATTCGCTTTCCACAAATACATCCGTCGCCAAATTCAGCGATCGAAGTTCGAGTTCCGACGCATACCCGAGCATCGCCGCCAGCGAAGGATTGGCCATCAATATCGTTCCGTCCGGCGCGGCGCGGTAAACGCCGTACGTCCCTTCCACCATCGCGCGAAACGACGCTTCCGATTGCCGCAGCGAATCCTCGAGCCTGCGCCGCTGCGTCACATCGCGTATCGTGGAAGACACCAGAATGCCCTCGTCCGTTTGCTGCGGGCTCAGGCTGATTTCCACCGGAAATTCCGTTCCGTCTTTCCGCAATCCGTAGAGGTCGAGTCCGATTCCCATCGGCCGCACCTGCGTGTGCTGCACGTACTTCGATCGGTGCTTCCCGTGTTCCGCCCAGAATCGCTCCGGCACCAGCACTTCCACCGGCTGCCCCAGCAATTCTTCCCGCTTATACCCAAAAAGTTTTTCCGTTTGCGTATTGACGAGAACGATTTTTCCTCCCTGGTCGACCACCACCATTGCGTCCGGCGCCGAGTCCAGCAGCGTTCGAAATCTTTCTTCGATCCGTTTGCGGTCCGTGATGTCGCGCACCGCCGCGGAAACCATTCGCCCCGATTCCGTTTGAATCGGGCTCAGGCTGATCTCCACCGGAAATTCCGTCCCATCTTTGCGCAAGCCAAACAGTTCCAGCCCTTTTCCCATCGGCCGCAATTGCTGGTAATTCATGAATCCCGCGCGGTGTCCGCGGTGTTTTCCGCGAAACCTTTCCGGCACGAGAACTTCAATCGGTTTTTCCAGCAGCTCCGTTCGCATGTAGCCAAACAGTTGTTCTGTCTGCACATTCACGAGCACGATCTTCCCTTCTTGATTGACGATCACGATTCCGTCCGGCGCCGCGTCGATCAATGCGCGAAAAAATTCGTCCCCATGCACGGGGAGTTTTGAAAACATGGTTGCTCTTTTCACCGGGCGGAATCGCGCCGGAATAACCGCAGGAAGGGGAGTTGCGGAGAATTAAATCTGCGTAATCGTAATCCTGGCCGCACCGCGCGTCAACACAACCTTCGCCTTGGATAGTCGTAGTAGGCACTCATGCCGCGGCAACGATGCGGCGGCGATCGAGCGGCCGCCTCACAAAAGAATTGGCGTGCGGCGGCGCTTGGCCGTAGACTCATTACCGATGAATCCGAAAAATCCCCGTGTCCGCGTCCTCGGCCTCGATCCCGCCGCCGCCGGCCCCACCGGCTACGGCATCGTCGAAGCGGAAGGCCGCAAGTGTCGCGCTCTCCATTTTGGCGCACTGCGCGTTGCGGAAAAGCGCAAGCAATCCGCCGGCGCCGCGCTCGAAGCCGTCCACCGGCTCGTTTGCGACCTCATCCGCCAATTTTCCCCGGACATGATCGCCGTCGAATCCATCTTCTCCGCTCTCAATGTAAAAACGGCCTTGCGCCTTGCCGAAGTCCGTGGCGTTGTGCTCCTTGCCGCCGCGCAGCACCACATCGAGCTTTTCAGCTACGCGCCGCGCGAAATCAAGGCCTCCATCGCCGGCTACGGCCATGCCGATAAGCGCCAGATGCAGCAAATGGTCCGCGCCCTTCTCTCCATGGACGAAACGCCCGAACCCGCCGACGCCGCCGACGCCCTTGCCGTCGCCCTTTGCCACCTGCAAGCGGACCAGTTCCGCCGCCGTTTCGGCATTGCCGCGCCTTCGCCGCGCCCAACCGCCCGCGCAATCGCCGTAACGCCCCCCACCCCTCCGCGCATCTCAATCTTGTGATGATCTCCCGGCTGAAATTCCTCTCGCTGCTTGCCGCGCTGCTTGTTTTTCTCGGCGCCGGGCCCCTTGCCGCCGCTCAATCGGCCAAGGTCACCTTCCGCCGCGTTTTTCCCAACAGCACGCCCGAATTCATCGAAATTACCGTTCGCGAAGACTCCGACGACGCAACCTACGAAATCCGCCAGCTCGACGAAGACCCGGCCAGCGCCCCCTTTCAGGTAAGCGCCGCTCTTCGCGCCAAAATGTTCGGCTACGCCGCCGAACTTCGCCATTTCCAGGCCCAGGACCTGGATGTACACAGGAAAATCGCCAATCTCGGCGCCAAAACCTTCCGGTGGGAGCAAGGCACGCAATCCTTTGAAACCAAGTTCAATTACACCCTCAACCCCGCCGCCACCCAACTCCTCCAGATCTTCGAAGGCCTCGCCCGCCAGCAGGAACATTTCACGCTGCTCACACGCCGCATGAAGTACGACCGCCTCGGCATCAACGACGGCCTTCTCCAGCTCGAGGCAGACTTTAACCGTGGCCTCCTCCCCGAACCCGCCCACCTGGTACCATTACTCGACCAAATCGCCGGCGATTCCCGCGTCGTCGAAATCGCCCGCCAACGCGCCCGCTCCATCGCCGACCGGGCCCGCCGCGTGGGCTAATTCACCTCGCAAATAACTCCATTTATTTGAAATTTATACAGTATTTCGTACTTCTTTATGAATTAATGCATAAAATTTAGATTCGCGGCCCATCGCTTTCGATTTTCTTAAGAAAATAAAGTACTTAACATTCCATCAATTATGGCTAAACTTTTGCATTAATAATGCTCATCCATCGCGTCGGTTAGGCAGCTGACTACTTTTCATCGCCTGCCGCACTGGTCAAATTGACGCTTTTGCTTTCGGTGATGCCTCGGGGGGCTTCGCCGCCGGCAGCACGATTGGTCGATGGCTCAATCCGCAGCTTCTATTTCTAAATGGAGGAGTAATGCAGCGACTTCGCAGCCTGAGCCTTTTCTTTTTGCTTGCAGTCCTTGCTTTCGCAGTCGGATTCGCCGCCGTGTCGACACCCTCAGTTTTCGCTCAGGAGACGACCGCGGGTTTACAGGGTACGGTTAAAGACCCCTCGGGCGCAGTCGTTCCTCACGCAAAGGTGGTTGTCACGGCCGCTTCCCTCGTGGGTACCAAAGAAACGGAGACGGACGGCAACGGGTACTACCGCTTTGCCAACCTTCCGCCCGCCAGTTACATAATCACGGTGACGGCAAAGGGTTTCGCGACGATAAAGCGCGAACTCGTGCTTGAAGTCGGCCACCTTCCGACGGTGGATTTTGCCGTGGAAGTCGGTGCTTCTGCCACCGTCGTTGAGGTCAGCGCCGCTTCTCCTCTAATCGACGTGACGACCAATGTCACCACGACGAACGTAACCGAAGACGTTATTGACAACATCCCGCACGGCCGCTCTTTCCAATCGGTCATTCAATTTGCTCCCGCTGCGCGCAATGAGCCTTTGATGGGCAATACCACCATCAGCAACGGCTCCGGCAGCATCGCTCCGGGCAACGGTTCTAACGGAGGCGATCACGGCTTCTCGGTTGCTGGCGGCGCCGACTCTGAAAACTCGTACCTCGTCGAAGGCCAGGAAACGGCAAACCTCGCCGGCGGCTTCTCCCACACCACTGTTCCCTTTGACTTCATTCAAGAAGTGGAAATAAAGAACTCGGGCATTCAGGCCGAGCACGGCGGTGCATTAGGCGGCGTGGTCAACGTTATTCAGAAAAAGGGCACGAACAAGTATCACGGTTCCGTCTTCGCGCAATTCGAAAATGACGCCATGGATGCCAACCAGCCGACTACCTCTCGTCTCGATCCCGCGACCGGACAACAAGCCGCAGGCCCCGGGGGTTCCGCTGCATGCCTGGCAGCCAATACCTGTTGGGGTGTCATTGACCCAGTCTTTCAGGAATACACGCCGAAGAAGGATAAATTTAGCGACGTCTTCCCCGGTTTCACATTTGGCGGTCCGATCTGGAAGAATCGCATCTTCGGCTTCGTCGGATTCAATCCGGAATTTACTCAGACCGAACGCGGCGTCAACTATGGAGCGAGCAATTCCGCATTTCCAACGCTCGGTCTCGTCAACTTCAGCCAGAACACCCAGACGTATTACACAACCGCTCGTGTCGACACCGTCGTGACGCAAAAGCTGCGCGTTTACGGCTCTTGGCTCTATCAGCTTCAGAAGCAGCACGGCACGAATCTCCCCTTTGCCGACTCATCGCAAGGCCAGGACAATCTCAGTGCGACGATTAACCCATCGACTTATGGGCATTTCATCGGTTACACAGCCCCCAACGTCACCACGAACGTCGGCGCGGATTACAGCATCACTCCGCGCCTGATTCTCACCGGCCGCTTTGGCTATTATTTTGAGAATTACCACGACTTCGGTCTTCCGACCAACGGCATCATCGATCAGTGGGAAACCAACGGCACGACGGCCACGGATGCCTTCGGCAATCCGCTACCGGCTTCTCTCCAGCAAGCGCAATTCTTTGTGAACGCCGCGAATAGCGCCACGTTCACGACGCGAAACGCCAACAAAGCCATTCAAGTTGACGCAAACCTTGCCTGGTACAAGAGCGGCTGGCTCGGCACCCACAATTTCAAGTTCGGCTATCAGCTCAATCGTCTCAGCAACCTTTTGGGGCAGCACTACAACGAACCGTACGTCCAATTCTGGGTGGGCAAGAATGCCGTGTATTCGCCACAAGGATCGGTTGGCCAAGCGAACTGTGCTGCCGTCGAAGCCGCCGATGGCACTTCCAACTGCCAAGGCAAATTCGGCTACGTCAGCGTTTATGATTTTGGCGATGGCGGCGCCGTGACCAGCTATAACCACTCTCTGTTCGTGCAGGACTCCTGGTCCATCGCGAAGGGTCTCACCATCAACGCTGGCCTGCGCGTCGAGAAAGAATTTCTGCCCGCGGAAAACCAGCCCGCTGGCGGCATCGCTCACCCGATTGACTTCAGCTGGGGAGACAAGATTGCTCCCCGCATCGGTATCGCTTGGGATCCCACCGGCAAGGGCAAGATCAAAATTTTCGGCGGCTATGGCCAGTTCTACGACCAGATGAAGCTGAATTTGGCGATCAGTTCCTTCGGCGGACAGTATTGGAACCAATGCTTCTACGCTTTGGACACGTCGAATGTCGCCTCGATCACCCCGGCGTTTGACGCCAATCAGCGCTTCTGCCCCGGCACGAACGGCTCGACTGGCTCCGCAACGCAGGCCAATTTCCCGGGTGGCACTCCCGCAGGCCTGACGTTCCTCGAAAACCAGAACTTCCGCGCCAACCCGACCACTTGCTCCACCTGCTCCGTCACGGAGGAAGGTGTCGCACCGGGTTTGAAGCCGTACAAACAGCATGAATCCACCATCGGCGTGGACTATCAATTAGCTCCCTCGCTGGCTTTCGAAGCTCGCTACGACCGTCGCCGTCTCGATCACGTCATCGAAGACTCCGCGATTTTTAACCCGGCCGTCGGCGAAACCTTCGTCATCGTCAATCCCGGTCAGGGCATCAATTCCACCTACGACAAGTTCTTTAACTTCCTTTACGGCGTGAATAACTCCAACTGTGGTTCCGCGTGCCCTCCGACAATCCCGGCGCAGCGCGATTACGACGGCTTGGAATTGCGCCTTACCAAGTCCATTTCCAGGCACTGGGCGGGATTGTTTTCCTATACCTACAGCCGCCTCTGGGGCAATTACTCCGGTCTCACCAGTTCCTATCAGGGTGACGGTGGTGGTGGCCGCAATGCTCCGAACAATAGCCGCGCCTTCGACGAGCCGTTCTTCTCATGGGACGCCAATGGCCATTCCGCCAGCGGCTTGCTCCCAACCGACCGCCCGAACGTTTTCAAGGGCTACGTCTATTACGAACTGAACTGGCTGCACAAGTTCACGACCGACTTTGGCATCTTCCAGGCCGTGAACCAGGGTTCACCGGAAACGTCGTACCTCGACGTCGGCTTCGCGTTCCCCGGCGGCTTCCCGACGTACGTATACGGCAGTGACAAATGGGTCGACGTCCACCAGGATCCGACGACCGGCTTGATCACCACCAGCAATCCGCGACTTCAGCGCACACCTTGGTTTAACCAGACCGACTTCAACATGACTCACAGCTTCAAGATTGGCGAGAGCAAAACGGTCAGCTTCTCCGGCACTCTCACCAACCTCTTGAACCAGCGTGCGGTTACGGCGGTCGGAGAACAAATCGACAGCAACACGGCGCAGAACTTTATCGCGCCGGGTGGCAATACCAATACTTTATTCAACGGCACCGGGTTTTACTCTGCCGCCTTCCATCCGTACGACGTACTCGGATCGATTAACTCGGCGGCATCAAGCGTGAATTGCCCGTCGACAAGTAATCCGAATGGCGTGTGCGGTCCTCTCACAGTTAACAGCCAGTACGGCCAGCCCAACCGGTATCAGATCGGACGGACGATCCGTATCGGCTTGAAGTTCACGTTCTAACCTTCAACTGCTTTAACAAAAAAGGCGGGGAGCCCAGGCTCCCCGCCTTTTTCTTTTTATCTGAATCACATCCCCCTGCCCACCCTAATTGGCCTTGTGACCGCTACCTGTAATTCCTACCGCCGCCGCTGCGTATGTTAGGATGAGGGCCGAATCTGTCCCTCCCTTTGCCATGGCCAGGCCGTCGACAATGAATTTTTCCGAGGCGGTAGCTATTGCCACCTCCAGCCTTTGGGCGCACAAGCTCCGCAGCGTCCTCACGCTCATTGGCGTGGTCATCGGCGTCGCCGCCGTCATTGCCGTCGTCAGCCTCATCAACGGCGCCAATCAATACGTGGCCACCAAAGTTTTCAATCTCGGCGCCGACGTTTTCGGCGTCGCGTATCAACCTTCCATCATCACCAACGTGGACGATTTCCTGGAATTTCAAAAGCGAAAAAAGCTCAACTGGGACGACTACCAAGCCATCAAGGACGAATGCAAATCCTGCAAGGAAATCGGCGCGTCAATGGGCGGCCGCGTCGAAGTGCGCAGCGGCCTGAATTCCTTGAAGGACACCAACCTTCGCGCGTGGACTTCGCAGATGCCGGAACTTTACGACGTGGACCTGGTCGAAGGCCGCCACATCACCGACGCGGATCTCACCAGCGCCGCTTCCGTCTGCACCGTCGGCATGGACATCGTCGACAATCTTTTGCCCGGCGTCGATCCCGTCGGCAAGGAAATTCGCTGGAACAACGTTCCGTGCCAGATCATTGGCGTCGGCAAAAAAGAAGGATCGTCGCTCGGCACGTCGCTCGACAACTGGATCATTCTTCCGCTCACCACCTATCGCAAGGATTACGGCTCGCAAACCGATTCGCTGCGCATCACGGCGCGCGCCGGCTCCGCCTCGCGCATCCAGGAAAGCGTCGATGAAGTGCGCCAGATCATGCGCGGCCGCCATCATCTTTCCTACGGCGCGAAAGACGATTTCGCCGTCGAGACCAGCGATTCGTTTCTTTCGCTTTGGAAAGACATCAGCTCGGGATTTTTCGTCGTCATGGTCGGCATCGCCTCGATCTCGCTCGTGGTCGGCGGCATCGTCATCATGAACATCATGCTCGTCAGCGTCACCGAACGGACGCGCGAAATCGGCGTGCGCAAAGCGCTTGGCGCGCGCCGCGGCGATATTCTTCTGCAATTTCTCATCGAGTCGTCGACGATCTCCGTCATCGGCGGCGCCATCGGCGTACTTTGCGGAATCATCGCCGCAAAACTCGTTGCGCTTGCGACGCCTCTTCCCGCCGCCGTACAGTTTTGGTCGGTACTGAGCGGACTGATCGTCGCGCTGAGCGTCGGCCTTTTTTTCGGCACGTATCCCGCGTCCAAGGCTTCGCGCCTCGATCCGGTGGAGGCTTTGCGCAGTGAATAACTTTCGCCCATCGTTGCCTCTCCGTGCCCTCTGTGCTCCTATCTCTGTGAACTCTGTGTTAAGCCTTTTCCGTCTTCCTCTTTTTCCCGGCAGTGCCTCGGCCGATTGCCCGATTTCGATTTCGTTATTCACACTGACTGCTCGAAACTGAAGACAGACAACTTTTCCATGTCCACCGCCGCACACACTTTGAGCACGCCACGAACGCAAAAACTGCGCGGCTTCGTGAAACCGGCGCGCGCGCTCGAACTGAAAGACCAGGTGGCGCTGGCGCTCGACACGCTGCGCAAAAATCCGCTTCGCTCCGCGCTCACGATTCTTGGCATCGTCATCGGCATCACCACCGTGATCGCCGTCAGCTCGCTCATCAATGGCTTGAATGAAAACGTGCTTGGCGGAATTCGCGATCTCGGTTCGGACACCATCATCGCCTACCGTTTTCCCTGGGCTTCGCTTTCGCGTCCGCCGAGCGAATGGTTTACGCGAAAAGAATTGCAGCCCGAGTGGGCCGACGAAATCGCATTGTTGCCGCACGTCAAAGCGGCGTCGCCTTCGATGCGAATCTTCCGGCCGCAATTTGGTTCCGGCACGGCCGACGTTCGCCGCGGCGCTTACCGCGCGAAAAACGTGATTCTGCAGGGCAATCAGCCGTCGATCGGCGAAATTTTCGACATCAAACTGGAAAAGGGCCGCATGTTCAATGAGACCGACGCGGAACATCGCGCGCCCGTCGTCTGCCTCGGCTACAACACGGTGCAGACGCTTTTTCCGGAAGGCGAAGCCGCCGCGGTTGGAAAAGAAGTCACCATCGACGGCCAGCTCTTCACCGTGATTGGCACGATGGAAAAGCGCCGCCAGGGAATTTCCGGCGGCTCGAATCCGGAAGACAACATTGCGTTCATGCCGGTCACGACGCTGCGCAAGCTTTACCCGAATCAAAAAGATTATGTAATCTTTGCGAAAGCGAGCGATCCATCGCAGGTTTCGCAGGCGGTGGAAGAGATTCGCGATCTGCTTCGCCGCAAACGGCGCCTTTCGAGCGACAAGCCGGACGATTTCGCGCTTTTCACTTCGGACTATTTTCTCGATCTCTGGAACAAAATCAGTTTCTTGATTTTTCTTCTGATGTTTTGCATCTCCGCCATCGGTTTGCTCGTCGGCGGAATCGGCGTGATGAACATCATGCTGGTGAGCGTCACCGAACGGACGCGCGAAATCGGCGTGCGCAAAGCCATTGGCGCGAAACGCAGCAACATTCTTCTGCAATTTCTGATCGAGGCGGTCACGCTGAGCGCGGTCGGCGGCATTCTCGGCGTCCTTTTTGGTTCCGGCCTTTCCTTGCTGATGAAGTACGGCGCGCACATGTCCTCGCAACTCTCTTTTTTCTGGGTCGTCACGGCGCTGGTGCTTTGCGCCGCGATCGGCATCGTCTTTGGAATTTATCCGGCGTGGAAAGCGGCCCGGCTCGATCCGGTGGAAGCCCTTCGCTACGAATGAGCCGTCTTTCGCGGCTTTTGTTCTAACGCTTTGGTAACACCTGTCCTTCCGGCCAGTCTTTCCCCTTCCTGCAATTCTCCTATTCTGCAATTTGCAATGGTCGCTGGCCGGGCTTTGCCCGTGTGAGGACTTATGTTTCTTCCACTGCGTCATGAAAACATGGAAGGCCGCCGCTGGCCCATCCTTACGATCGCGCTGATCGTTTTGAATCTGCTCGCCTTCCTTGGCACGCGCGGCCAGATCGGCGAAGAAAACCCCCAGCGCACGGTAACCACGGCCCACATTATCAAGCTCGCCGCCATGCATCCGGAATTGACGATGACGCCGGCGGCGCAGGAAGTTGTCGCCGCTTTCGAGCGCGCCAATCCGGCCATCTGGGAGCGCGCCAAATCCGGCAACAGCGAAGTGGAAGACGCCTGGGACGCGCAGATGCGCATGCGAGACGACGATCCCGGAAAGCTGCAGGCGGAAATGGATTCCCTTTGCGCCGATTTGTCCTCGCAAACTTCCGCCTCCTTGCTCGATCAATACGCTTACGTTCCGGCCCACCCTTCCGGCATTTCGTATCTCACCGCCAATTTCCTCCACGCCGGCTGGCTCCATTTGATCGGCAACATGTGGTTTCTTTGGCTTGCCGGCACGATTCTCGAAGACACCTGGGGCCGCATCATCTATCCGATTTTTTATTTGGTCGCCGGCGTCGTTGCGCTCCAGCTTCACGGTTGGGCCAATTCCGGCAGCCTGACTCCGACTTTGGGCGCGTCTGGCGCCGTGGCGGCGTTGATGGGCGCGTTTCTCGTGCGCTTTCCCACGACGAAGATCGACGTCGCCGTGATCCTGAGTCCACGCAGCATCGCCAACCTTGCGTTGGGGAAAGGCATTCGCTTTAAGGCCGCGGCGTACTGGCTGCTTCCCTTCTGGCTGCTTGCGGAAGTTTTTGCCGGCGCACTTTTCGGAAAATATTCGAGCACGGCGCATTGGGCGCACGTCGGCGGCTTCGCCTTTGGCGCGATGGCCGCGCTCGGCCTGCGTTATTCCGGCCTCGAAGCCAAGGCGGACAAAGCGATCGAGTCCAAGGTTTCCTGGACGGCGGCTCCCGCCATTGTTCAAGCGACGGAGGAGATGGAGCAGGGAAAGCTGGATGGCGCGGTGGCCACGCTGCAAGGCTACCTTGCGACCAATCCCGAATCGACCGAGGCGTACACGCTTCTCCACCAGATTTACTGGCGCAAGAACGATGTGCCCGCTTATCGCGATGCGATCGGGAAGCTCATCCAGATTCAGCTGAAAAACAACAATCATGAAGCGGCCTGGCAAGACTATGCCGACTTCAAGAATTCCGGCGGCGCGACGCTTCCCGCCGCCGTCTGGCTGGAATTGGGGCGTTCCGCCGAAGGCCAGGGAAATTTTGAACGCGCCGCGGAAGAATACGATCTTCTGGCCAAGGCTTATCCTGCTGAGCGGCCCGGCTTGCTCGCACTGCTTTCTGCCGGGCGCATTTCGCTCAAAAATCTCAATCGCGCTTCGGATGCGCTGCGTTTTTATCAAGCGGCGGCGAAATCTCCGGTCCCGCACCTCGACTGGGAGTCCACGATCAGCAAGGGAATCGAAGCGGCACAAAAGGCGCTCGGCGCCGTGCCGGCGTAATCCGCGAGCTTCTCGCGCCGCACGCGCTCGCGTGCGCGCACTTGCCACTTTGAGAAGCGCGCCGCTACGGGTACCGTTTGGGAATAAGGTAGACTTTCCCGTGCCATGAGTGCGCCCGGCGGTGAATCCTTTCCTGTTACGCGCCTTTCCGTTGTCGCGGCGGCGCGAAGCAGCGACGCAGCGGAGCGATCGCTTGCGCTCGAGACTCTTTTCGCCGCGTACTGGAAACCCATCTACAAATATCTCCGCTTGAAATATGCGCAAGCGCCGCCGGATGCGCAGGATTTGACGCAGGGATTTTTCGCGGAATTGCTGGAGCGCGGCCTGCTGGCGAAATTCGATCCGGCGAAAAGCCGTTTGCGGACGTATTTGCGGCTGTGTGCCGACAGTTTTGCGCTGAATGAAATCAAGGCCGCTTCGCGCAAAAAACGCGGCGACGTGAAGAGCACGACAAACACGCTTAGCGTGGAATCGCTGGACGCGTCGATTTCGGCAGTCGGCAAGGCGGGCGGGACGCTGATTATGCCCCGGACGCCGATTCCGGGAGTGGGCTACTTTGCGTATTGCGTGGACCCGGAGGGGAATCTGTTTGGCATGATGCAGGCGGACGTGAACGCAAAATAACCGTACCGGCCGAAATCTTTCCGGGCCGCCGAGCGTACTGATGGGAAGAGTTGTTCGGGTTGCGAGACGGGCACGATACAATTCCAGTGGGCCCAAGCCAAAGAAATCTGAGGGGAAAACTCGATGAAAAGCATTATTTTGGCAGTTGCGATGTTCCTGGTGGCGGTGCCGGCGACGGAGACGCTGACCCAGGCGGAGCGAGACAAGGCGATCGCGGAGCTGGAAGGCTCGAAGAAGATGTTCCTCGACGCGACGAAGGGGCTTTCGGCGGCGCAATGGAATTTTAAGTCTGCGCCAGACCGCTGGTCCGTGGCGGAATGCGCGGATCATATCGCGCTCTCCGAAGGCTTTATTTTCGGACTGGTGAGCGGAAAAATCATGACCGGGCCGATGACGCCGGAAAAACGCAGCGCGACGGCAGGCAAAGACGAAAAGATTTTGGCGATGATGCAAGACCGGACGCATAAAGCGACCGCTCCGGAACCGATTGACCCGACGAAGACGCCGATGTCCGGCGACGACGCGGTGAAAAAGTTCATGGAAAGCCGCGCGAAGACCGAGGACTTCATCAAGACGACGCAGGAAGATCTGCGCGACCGCATGTTCGACCATCCAGTGCCGGTGATTGGGACGCTCGATGCGTACCAGTGGGTGCTGCTGATTTCGGGGCACACGCGGCGGCATACGATGCAGATTCTGGAAGTGAAGGCGGACCCGAACTTCCCGAAGTCGTAGAGCGAAGGCTGACGAAAACTTACGGCAGGACTGCGGGAGGGGGTGCTGGTTAACAATAACCACCCCCCTCCCCCTATTTTTTGTAAGTGTTGAAAACAAAGGGACTTTAAGTCCAATGTTCTGCAAGTGTTCATTTGAAAGGGGTTACGGACGCGTTTTTTGTAAGTGTTCATTCCAGAGGGGTTAGCGGAAAAAACAATCGGGGCGGAGGGATTTTGGGGTGGGCGGAAAGGCCCGGTGAGGGAGAAACCTGGCAACTGCACGGAGCATGATAGCGCGAAAAATGTTGGCTGTAAAGTCATAGTACTGTATTTGCATCATTCGAACGAGTGCAGGGCTTGCGGCGTAACTAGGAGTTCCGCGGGACGACGACGATGTGCGACGGATCCCACATTTGCGTTGCGAGGGTGTCTCGTTGTACGGAGAAGCCGGCGAGGCCGGAGATTTGGGGAGAGACGGCGGCGGCGTGGGGGCCGGCGAGGAGATTGAGGGCGATGTGGTGATGGTAATTGTCCCACGCGAGGAAGCGAAAGGCGCCCCAATTGGCGGTGAGATGGAGGCCGAGCGATTCATAGAAGGATTGGGAGGCGGCAAGATCGGAGACGGTGAGATGCATGTGGCCGAGGCGGGTTGCGGCGGGAAAGCCGGACCATTCGCGGGAATCGAGGGCGGCGAACGATTCGAGGTCGAGCGGGAGAGTGTCCATGGCGATTTGATCGGATTGCCATTGCCAGTTTTCGCGCGGACGGTCGGCGTAGACTTCGATGCCGTTGCCTTCTGGATCGGAAAAGTAAAGGGCTTCGCTGACGAGATGATCGGCGGCACCGGCGAAATCCCAACGATGGCGCGCGGCGTGGCGGACGAAGGAGCCGAGCGAATGGCGGTCGGGAAGCAGGATGGCGAAATGGAAGAGACCGGCGGTGCGCGGAGGACGAGGCTTGCCGTCCGTGAGAGCGATGAGGGTGAGATGAAAATCGCCGGCGGTGAGCGTGGCGGAGGATGGAGAAGAATCGGTGGCGAGGCAAAAACCGAATTGACGATAGAAGGCGATTTGCGCGGGAAGGTGGAGAACTTTGAGAGTGACGGAATGGAGCGGCCAGGGATGGTCTGACATGGAGGGATCCAGGGCAAGTATAGAGTAGCGGGGGCGGCGAGCACAGGGAGTGCGGCGAGAAGCGGGAAAATTATCGGTGCAACGTTTGGGCGCGAAACGGCATATAATCGAGAGAATCCAGCCAAAACCAAACGAAGACCCAGCCGGGAGAAAGAAATGCTCTCGGACACCGGAATCACTCTTTTTGGACACACGATCACGACGATGCAACTGCTGCTGGGGGGCACGGGGCTGCTTTGCGTTGTATTACTGATTGCGCTGGCGCGGGGAAAACGGATTGCGATGGCGCGATCGGTCGTGACGGATGAGATGGCGATTCAGCTGGGAAGAATCGCGGCGGCCGTGGAACAGCTGGCAGGAGAGGCGGCGGCGCGAAGGATCATGGAGGAGAAGCAGCGGTCGAATGTGACGCTGCCGCCGGCGGTGGGAGAAGAAAAGCACCCGATTTCGTATTCGATATTCGGGCGGTAAGAAGAAAAACAAAAGATGGCGCCGCAAGTCAACGTTGCTTGATGGCTTAGATCGAAGAGGGCCGCCTCGGAAGGCGGCCCCTACAACAGCTTGCGTTGTGTCGACCTGACGGTGCTTATAAAGAGCGTTCGCACGCTGAAGCGTACGCTACATTTGCGAAACGTCTTTTGCGGCGGCGGAGGATGCCGACGCGGCGAGGGCGCGGAGGGATTCGGTGAAGGGAGCGCGGGCGACGCCGAGTTCGGTGAAGATGGCGGCGATGTAGCGATGAGGCGTGACGTCGAAGGCGGGGTGAGCGGCGTGAACGTCGGGCGCGATGCGGATGCCCTTGATTTGGGTGACTTCGCCGGAAGAGCGTTCTTCGATGGGAATGTGATCGCCGCTGGGAATCGAAAGATCGAAAGTGGAGATGGGCGCGGCGATGTAAAAGGGGACGTTGTTTTCCTTGGCGAGGACGGCGATCTGGTAGGTGCCGATTTTGTTGGCGGCGTCGCCATTGGCGGCGACGCGGTCCGCGCCGGTGACGATGGCGCTGACTTTTCCGGATTTCAAGAAGTGGCCGACCATGTTGTCCGTGATGAGCGTGAGCGGAATGTTGCTGCGATGGAGCTCCCACGCGGTGAGGCGCGCGCCTTGCAGGTAAGGGCGCGTTTCGGGGACGAAGACGTGGAGTTTTTTGCCTTGCTCGACGGCGACCTGGAAAACACCGAGGGCGGTGCCGATGCCGCCGGTGGCGAGAGCGCCGGCATTGCACTGCGTCATGACGTGGCCCTCTTGCGGCATGAATTCGGCGCCGAAGCGGCCGATGGCTTCGTCGGTAGCGCGCTTTTCCGCGTGGACGGCTTTGGCTTCCGCGATCAACGAGGCGGAAATTTGCGCGAGGTCTTCGGTGCGCGCGGTGACTTCTTCGAAGCGGTGTTTCATGCGGTCGAGCGCCCAGAAAAGATCGACGGCGGTGGGACGGGTTTTTGCGAGCGTATCGAGGATGAGGGGAAATTCGGCGCGAAGGTCCGCGAGAGATTTGGCGGCGGATTTTTGCACGCCGATGGCAACGCCCATGGCGGCGGCGACGCCGATGGCGGGCGCGCCGCGAATGACCATTTCGCGGATGGCTTTGGCGACGTCTTGATAGGTGGTGTAGGTGTAAGAGACTTCTTCGCCGGGGAGAAGACGCTGGTCGAGCATGACGACGCCGCGGTCGGTCCATCGGATGGGTTGGGCTACAAACATTCGGGCGTTATCCTCGCAAAGATCTATTGTAGCGAAACACGACGGGGCGGAGGAAATCGGGATTAGTGGTGAGGTGGCGCAAGTTTTGCGTATTTCGAGAGGAAAAGGCCGAGCGTGGCGAGGACGGCGATGGTGGAATTGTAGCCGAGGTGCATGAGGAAGCTGGCGAAGGTCGACTCCGCTCGGGCGCGAACGACGGTGAAAACGATGCCGACGCCGATGAGCGCACCGACGATCGCCCAGGCCCAGCCGAGTTGATAGCCGTGCATGAGACCGAACAGGACGCCGGTAACGAGGATGCCCGGAACGAGGCCGAACGATTTGGCGAAAAGAGGGAACAGGTAGCCGCGGAAGATGGTTTCTTCGACGAGCGGCGCGACGAGAACGGCCATGCCCATGAACGCGAGGGCCATGGTGGGATTTTTGAGAATGTCCTGAATCGGAGCGTGTTCGGGCGGTTTGGCGAGAGCGGTGACGATCATGACGACGATGGAGAGCGCACAGCCCAAGGCGAGATAAAGCCAAGGGCGATTGGGCGCTTTGGTGTTTTGCGGATTTAATTTTCGCCAGCCGAGCGAAAACCAGAAGGGGCTGCGATAGAAAAGCGTGAGCGTGAGATAAAGAAAGATGAAAAGAAGAGCGTACCAAAGAACCATGCTGCCAATGGCGAAGACTGGCCTGGAGAGGGCGAACTGCTGCATCTGTTGCGGCGTGGCGTGGGTGGAGAGAGATTTCGCGGCGATGTAGTAGGCGGTGAAGCCAAGCTGAACGAAAACGAGCGAGAGAAAACCGAAGACGCCAAAGCAGATGAGATGCCCCCAAGACCAGGGGATTTGCAGGTCGGCTGGCGGCGGAGCGAAATGATAGGGCTGAGGATGATGGGCGCCATAGGTGAACGGGTCACCGGGAGGGATTTCGGTGACGGCGGGAACCTGCGACACGGCCGGTGAGAGCGGTTGCGGAATTTCAGGCGAGGAAGAGGGGAATTGAGGATTGTCGTCGGAGAACGTCATGATTTGCCTTTGCGCTTCTCACTGCGCGATTTTGCGGCGCGGCGCTTTGCAGACTTGCCGGGCCACCCGGTTGCGAGCGCGGCGGCGACGAGCGGAAGAAGGAGCTCGTGATGACCCGTGATGGCGAAGCCGCGAGAACCATCCGCGTGCTTGCCCGCTGCGGGAGCCGTTGGGCGCTTCACTACATTTTGCATCGGACGATAGTGCTGGATGAAGTCAAAGTTGGCGGTGGTTATTGGCCGTAAAGGCACACCGAGATTGCGGACGACGGAGACGGCTTTCAAGAAAACTTCCGGCAAGAGCACGGCGGAACCCCAATTGAGATAGACGCCGCCCGGATGCATTTCCTTCACGAGCGAACAGAAGAGACGGAAATCGTGGTGCGTGGCGGCGCCGAGGGCGGGACCGTCGGCGGCGGGATGCATGTGCGGGATGTCCGTGCCGATGGCGAGATGGACGGTGACGGGAACTTTGTGTCGATAAGCGGCGAAAAGGACGCTGGCGGCGGCGTGTTTGGGATTGAGTTGGCGCGAAGCGAGAAATTTACCGGCGGCTTCGCCGTAACCGATGCCGGTGTACGCGGCGGTGGAAGCGATTTTGTTGAGATATGCGCCGGTTTCGCGGGCCATGCCGAAAGCGCCGGCGCCGAGGCCGGCTTCGACGTCTTCGGAGGTGTTGCCGCAGAGGGCGATTTCGAAATCGTGAATGAGGGCGGCGCCGTTCATGGCGATGCCGGAAACGAAGCCGCTGCGAATGAGATCGATGAGGACGGGGCCGAGGCCGGTTTTGATGACATGGCCGCCGAGGCCCCAGAGAATTGTTTTGCGCGCGCGTTTTGCCGAATGGATGGCGGCGAGAAGAGCGCGAAGATCGTTGGCGGCGAGCAAGTTGGGAAGAGAGTCGAGAAAATTTTTGAAAGACGAGTTGGAGGCCGGCTGTTTTGCAAAATCGGCGACGGTGACTTTGCTTTTGCGGGAGGCGAGGGGATAGGTTTCGATCTGGCCGAACTGGAGCGGGAGGATGGAGTAGATGGTCATGGGCGAGCGATTAAGAGTAACGTGCCAAGGCTGGTAAATCCAAGTGTGGGCAACGGGTGGCCGGCTTCAGAAAGCCGGCCACTACAAAAACTACTTAGAGCCGTTGCCATTGGGCGAAATGCCAAGGACGCGAGCGAGGGCCTGGCCGGTGTAGGACTTTTTGGAGCGAGCGACGTGTTCGGGCGGGCCTTGCGCGACGATGCGGCCGCCGCCTTCGCCGCCTTCGGGGCCGAGGTCGATGATCCAGTCGGCTTGTTTGATGACGTCGAGATTGTGCTCGATGATGAGGACGGTGTTGCCGAGCGAGACGAGGCGCTGAAGAACGTCGAGAAGCTTTCGTACGTCGTCGAAGTGGAGGCCGGTGGTGGGCTCGTCGAGGATATAAAGGGTGCGGCCGGTCTGGCGCTTGGAAAGTTCGCGCGCGAGTTTGATGCGCTGGGCTTCGCCGCCGGAAAGAGTGGTGGCGGATTGGCCGAGCTGAACGTAGCCGAGGCCGACTTCGACGAGCGTGGAAAGTTTCTGCTGAATCTGCGGAATATTTTCGAGAAGTTTTAATGCTTCGGAAATCGGCAGATTGAGAATGTCGCTGACGGAATGATTTTTATAACGGACGGCGAGCGTTTCGGAATTGTAGCGGCGGCCACGGCAGATTTCGCAGGTGACGTAGACGTCCGGCAGAAAATTCATTTCGATGCGGCGGAGGCCGTCGCCCTGGCAGGCTTCGCAGCGGCCGCCTTTTACGTTGAAGCTGAAACGGCCGGGTTTGTAGCCGCGTTCGCGCGATTCGGGAAGCATGGCGAAAAGTTCGCGGATGGGGCCGAAAACGCCGGTGTAGGTGGCGGGATTCGAACGCGGCGTGCGGCCGATCGGCGCCTGATCGATTTCGATGACTTTGTCGATGAACTCGATGCCGGTGATTTCGCGGTGCGCGCCGAAGGGCTCGCTGGAACGATAAAGTTTTTGCGCGAGCGTGCGATAGAGAATGTCGTTGACGAGCGTGGATTTGCCGGAGCCGGAGACGCCGGTGACGACGGTGAGCAGACCGATGGGGATGGTGACGTCGACGTCCTTGAGATTGTTGGCGGTGGCGCCGAGGATTTGAATGTTTTTTCCGTTGGCGGAACGGCGCGTGCCGGGCACGGGAATTTTTAATTCGCCGGAAAGATAGCGGCCGGTGAGGGATTCCTTGCTGTCCACGATTTGCTGCGGTTTGCCTTGCGCGACGAGGTAGCCGCCCGCTTTGCCGGCGCCGGGGCCGAGGTCGACGACGAAATCGGCACGACGAATGGTGTCTTCATCGTGTTCGACGACGAGAACGGTGTTGCCGAGATTGCGAAGGCGTTCGAGCGAACCGAGGAGGCGCTCGTTGTCGCGCGCGTGAAGGCCGATGCTGGGCTCATCGAGAACGTACAGAACGCCGCGAAGGCGCGAGCCGATCTGCGTGGCGAGGCGGATGCGCTGCGCTTCGCCGCCGGAGAGCGTGGCGGCGGAGCGATCGAGGCTCAAATAGCCGAGGCCGACGGCGAGAAGGAATTCGACGCGCTGGGCGACTTCTTCGAGCGGACGCGCGGCGATTTCTTTTTGGCGGGCGGTGAGATGAGAAACGATTTTTTCGACGGCGGGGCGCGCGGCGCCGAGCGAGAGCGAAGTGAAATCGGCGATGGACCAGCCGGCGAGTTTTACGGCGAGCGATTCGGGCCGCAAGCGCTTGCCATGGCAGACGCTGCACTCTGTGGCGGACATGTACTGCGTCATCCACTCGCGGTAGGCGTCGGAATTGGATTCCTCGAAATTCTTCTCGAGAAATTTGAGAATGCCGTGGAAGCGAAAGCCTTTTTCTTTTTTCGCTTTGGATTTTTCCGCGGCGCCGTCTTTTGCGTCAGGGGCCCCGGAAGGCGGATAGCCGTACAGAAGCAGGTTCTGGGTTTTTTGCGGAAATTTGTCGAAGGGCGTATCGAGATCGAAGCCGTGCGCGTACGCGGCGAGCTCGAGCGTGCGCTTCAGAATCGTGGAAGCGGAACCGGGGCCGAGACCGCCATCGAAGAGCGGGCGGCTCCAATCGTTGAAAATCTTCGCGACGTCGAAATCGTATTTTGAGCCGAGGCCGTTGCAAGCGGGGCAGGCGCCGTACGGCGAATTAAAACTGAACGAGCGAGGTTCGAGAATCGGGACGCTGATGCCGCAATCGGGGCAGGCAAGTTTTTCGGAGAAGACGTGTTCCTTGCCGCCGACGACGGCCACGGTGACGAGGCCGCCGGCGAGTTTTAACGCGGTGGCGACGGATTGTTCGAGACGCGACGCGATTCCCTGCTTGACGAGAAGGCGATCGACGACGACTTCGATGGTGTGATTTTTGCGTTTATCGAGCGCGGGGAGGTCGTCCATCGGATAAAGTTCGCCGTTGATGCGGACGCGGACGTAACCATCCTGGCCGAGTTTTTCAAGTTCCTTGCGATACGCGCCTTTGCGGCCGCGAACGATGGGCGCGAGGATCATGACGCGATCGTCGGGCTGCGCAAGCTCGCCCTGCAGAATGGATTGCACGATGGCTTCGCTGGACTGGCGCGTGATGGGATTGCCGCAGCGGGGACAATGAGGGACGCCGACGGAAGCGTAAACGACGCGGAGATAATCGTAAATTTCGGTGATGGTGCCGACGGTGGAGCGCGGCGAGCGCGAAGTGGTTTTTTGCTCGATGGCGATGCTGGGCGAAAGGCCTTCGATGACGTCGACGTCGGGGCGTTCCATCTGATCGAGGAATTGGCGCGCGTATGCGGAAAGAGATTCGACGTAGCGGCGCTGGCCTTCGGCGTAAATGGTGTCAAAGGCGAGCGAAGATTTGCCGGAGCCCGAGAGCCCGGTGATGACGGTGAGCGTGTTGCGCGGGATCTCGACGGAGATGTTTTTCAGGTTGTGCTGCCGTGCGCCCCGCACGACGAGTTTGGTCAGGCCCATGTTGCGAGAGTGCTCCCTCCACAGGAGCTCTGGCGCACAGTGGGTAGACTGGGGCCAGAATAACTTTTAACGATAGCAATGGAGCGAGGAGGGGTCAAGAAATGCGCGGCCGCTCGAATGGCGAAGAACGGAAGAAATGCGGAAAGAATGGCACGTAGGTGGGCGGCGTGGGCGGGCCGCGAAAGCCCGCGTGGACGGAGTACAGGAAAGTCCTGACGTGCAATTTTGCGCCGGGGTACCGCGTTTTTACTCAGTTTTAAAGATGCAGAAGACTGAAAACACAAGGGTTAATTTTGGCGAGCGGGTTGCATTCTGTTTCTGACGTGGGGGAGGCGAGCCGAGGATCCCTTTAGGGGATTGAGGGCTGGGCCGGTTCGCTTCTCCCCTTTTTTGTTTTCGCGTCTTTAACCGCAAGTTTTTCGTCTTGCACTTCTGCTGGTGGTGAGCCCGAAAGACTTCGGCGCCTCGCCAACCCCTCCTTACCACTCCAAGAAAAACCGAACCCGGCGGAAGTGCGGCTCGGATCGGAAATGAGAACCTGGAAAATGGAAAAACGACGCTCGGATTGACGTGCGGGACACCGATTTTGGCGTGCGCGTTTGCGCGCGATCAGGCGCGGTGAATTGCGATGGCGGGCGGATTCGCGGAACGGCTGGGCTCGGGATGGCGCGTGGTGTAATCGGCGAGAGTGAGGCCGAGCATGATGGCGAGCCAGAAAAAGCCGGAGATGATGACGAGCTGCGTGCGACGCGGGCTGTACTTGCCGTGCATGAAGAAGAGAATGACGAGCGACATTTTGATGGTGGCGATGAGCAGCGCGATGACGATATTGAAAGGGCCGAAATTCTGGTAGGCGGCCCAAACGGTGATACCCGTGAAGATCAGCAGGGCACAAAGAATGCCAAGGTATAGCAGGGGCGAAACTACGTGATGTTCGTTTTCCGACACGCGAATCTCTCCACTCAGACCAGATGGCGATTAATCAGATAGAGCAATGGGAACAAGAAAATCCAAACAATATCGACGAAATGCCAGTAAAGGCCGACGTTTTCGACCGGGGTGTTGTAATTTGCGTCGTAGCGCCCCTTGCGGGATTCCAGGATGAGCCAGAGCAGCAATCCTGCGCCAATGATCATGTGCAGGGCGTGGAGGCCGGTCATGCCGAAATAGAGGGAGAAGTAAAGCTGGGCGTGAGCGTTGAGGGCCGTCTCCCCTCCCTCGGCTTTGATTCCACTTTCGATCTCCTCAACTTCGTTGGAAAGTTCCTTGCCCTCAAGGTGGCAGGCGGCCGGATTCCTGCTGCAATACGTGATATCGAATCCATGACCAGGAATCAGATGGTGATCAAACTTATCTTTGTATTCCTTGACTTTTACACCCAGGAAGACGCCACCAAGCAAAAGCGTCGCGATGAGCGAAATCGTCACAAGCGCTTTTCTACTGGTCTGCGCGGACCAAACGGACATGGCCATGGTGAAGCTGCTAGCAATGAGTACGACGGTGTTCGCAGCGCCAAGCGGCAAGGACAGCATGTTGCCGGCGATGCCGAACGCCGTGGGATAAGAATGGCGGTTGATCGTGTAGGCGAGAAAGATCCCACCGAAAAAGAGAATTTCCTGAACGAGGAAAATCCACATGCCGAGCGACGCAGTTTCCTTCTGCTGCTCCAGCGTCCTATATTGTCCAAACAGCTCTCCGGTGCGATGCACTCGGTACTCCTTCAACTGATTGCGACAGCGCTTTCGCCATCGAAGTACGGGTCCGAAGACCCGCCACTACACAAAACCCAAAAACTCAGTCGTCGCCGTGAGCCGGAGCGAGCTTGCCCGGCGCTTTCGCGCCGGAAAGGCCCAAATCCGGGCGGTGAACGAAATCGTACGGCTCCCAATCGACAACCGGCGTCTCGTGAAAATTTTCCGTGAGCGGCGGCGAATCCGTTTTCCATTCGAGGCCGGTGGAGGGCCAGGGATTCGGGCCGGCGATTTTGCCGTAACGCATGGACCAGGTGAGATAGATCATCGGCAAGAGATAGCCGATGGCGAGAATCGATGCGCCCGCGGTGGACATGACGTTGAGCACCTGAAACTCGGGCGGATAATTGTGATAGCGGCGCGGCATGCCAAGGCCGCCGAGAATGAATTGCGGGAAGAACGTGAGGTTGAAACCGACGAAGAGAATGATGGCCGCGGCGCGCGCGAGAAATTCCGGATAGAGGCGGCCGGTAATCTTGGGCCACCAGAAATGGAGACCGCCGACGTAACCCATCACCGCGCCGCCGACCATGATGTAGTGAAAGTGCGCGATGACGAAATACGTGTCGTGCAGATGGATATCGAGGCCCAAGCAGGCGAGAAAGAGGCCAGTGAGGCCGCCGATGGTGAAGAGACCGATGAAGCCGAGAGCGTAAAGCATCGGCGTGTCCCACGAAATGGAGCCTTTATACAAAGTCGAAGTCCAGTTAAAAACCTTGACGGCGGAGGGAATCGCGACGAGATAGCTGAGGAACGAGAACGCGATGGCGGCGTAAGTGGCTTCGCCCGTGAGGAACATGTGGTGCGCCCAGACGATGAAGCCGATGACGGCGATACCGATACTGGAAGCGGCGATGAAGCTATAGCCGAAAATCGGTTTGCGAACGAAGGTGGGAATGATTTCGCTGATCACGCCCATGGCCGGAAGAATCATGATGTACACGGCCGGATGCGAATAGAACCAGAAAAGGTGCTGAAAGAGAATCGGATCCCCGCCGTATGCGGGATTGAAAAAGCCGAAGTGGAACATGCGCTCGAGGCCGGCGAGAAGCAGCGTGATGGCGATGACCGGCGTGCCCAAAATCATGATCAAGCTGGTGGCGTAATGCGCCCAGACGAAGAGCGGCAAGCGGAACCACGTCATGCCCGGCGCGCGCATGGTGTGAACCGTTACGAGAAAATTGAGGCCGGTGAGGATCGAAGAGAAGCCGTTGATGAAGATGCCGATGACGGCGGGGGTGACGGCGGAATTCGAATAGATGCTGCTGAGCGGCGTGTAAAAGGTCCAACCGGTATCGAGGCCGCCGGTGGCGAAGGAATACAGAACGAAACTGCCGCCGACGAGGTAAATATACCAACTGAGGAGATTGATTTTCGGGAAGGCCAAGTCTTTGGCGCCGACCATGATCGGAATGAGGAAATTGCCGAGCACGGCGGGAATGGAAGGAATCAGGAAAAAGAAAATCATCGCGACGCCGTGCATCGTAAAGAGCTTGTTGTAGGTTTCCGGCGTGACGAGATAGCCGGCGGGCGTCAGCAAATGAATGCGGATGAGCGTGGCAAAGATGCCGCCGACAAAAAAGAAAAACGTGACGGAAGCGAGATAGAGCAGCGCGATGCGTTTGTGGTCGGTGGTGAGTAGCCACGAACGAATGCCGTACGTCGCGTTAAGGTAGTGTTCGCGCGGAAGCTTGAATTCGCCGCCGGTCGAAGTTTGTGTGCCGCTCATGACTTATTTCTTCCCCGTTGCCGGTTCGCCCGCGGCGGGTTTCCCCGGCACAGGCTGGTCTTTTTGGGCTTTGATGTACGCAGTCAGCGCAAGAATCTGATCTTCGGAAACCAAGCCCTGGAAGCTGGGCATCACCGGCTGAAACCCAGCCACAATTTTTGCGTTCGGCTGAAGGATGGACTCGCGGATGTAGGCATCGTCGGCGACGACCGTGGAACCATCGGCGAGCTTGACCTTCGAACCGTAAACACCGTTGTACGACGGGCCGCGGCCTTTGCCGTCCGGCGTGTGGCACGTGCCGCAGGCCAGATCATTGTAAAGCTTTGCGCCGAGCGCGACCGGATCGCTCGTGCCGGAAGTGCCGGCAAGCCAGGCGGCGTATTCGTCGGGCTCCATGACGGTGACCCAACCGCCCATGATGGCGTGGCTTGTGCCGCAATATTGCGAACAGAAGAAATGGTAGCGGCCGGTTTTTGTGGGGCGGAACCACATGGAATTGTAATGGCCCGGCACGACGTCCATTTTCACGCGGAAGGCGGGCACGGCAAAATCGTGAATCACATCTTCGCTGGCCATGACCAAACGGACGTTGCGATTGACGGGAACGTGCAGTTCATTGATTTCGCGGCGGCCGTTGGGCTGTTCGAGCTTCCACATCCATTGTTTGCCGATGACGTAAACGTCGAGGGTGTCCGCCGGCGTGTGGCGATAATCGACGTAAATGACGGCGCCCCAGCCGAACATGGCCATCAGGAGGAAAAAGGGCAAAACGATCCAGGTGATTTCCAGGCGCATGTCGCCGTGGATCGGCACACCGATGTCGTCGGCGTTCTTGCGCTTGTAGCGGAAGAAGAAATAGACGACGGCGACGCTGATCGCGACGGCAAAGAAGATGCACACCGCGACGATGAACAGCATGAGGCCGTCAACGTCAGGAGCGAAGTTGGAGGCCGATTCCGGATAAAGTGGCAATTGCGACTGCACGGTCTTAGTGTGCTCCTTGGTGACGCAAATTCACTTGCGCCGCAGCGCGATCGCGGCGGCGGAAAATCAGGAAAGCGACGATCATGGCGGCGATGGTCAAGATGCCGCCAAGCCGCACGATGGTAAGAATCGTCGCGCTGTAATGGGCGGTGGACGGATCGTACTCGAAGCAGAAAAGCAGAACCTGATCCACGGGCGAGCCGATTTTTCCGGCGGAAGCGTCCACAAGTCCGAGGCGAATATCGCGCGCGGGAAATTCCGCGCCGTAAAAGTATCGCGAGATGCGGCCATCGGGAGTGAGCAAAAGCAAGCCGCTGGCGTGCGCGAAAAGATTGTTTTTCGCGTCGAAGTTAAAATGGAAATTGGCGGCGTTGGTGACGGCGGCGATGGATTCCTTCGGGCCGCTGAGGAAGTGCCAGCCGGTGGCGGTTTCCGGACGGCGGAATTTGTTCATCGCCGTGGCCTTTTTGGACGCGGCCATTTCCGGCGTGTCGCGGTCGTCAAAGCTGACGAAGACCACTTCGTAGTCGCGGCCGGGATTAAAGGAAAGCATGCGCAGCGAGCCGACGACGCCTTGTTCGAGCTGCGTGCACATCATCGGGCAACCGTAGTAAACGAAGGCCAGGAGAACGGGCTTTTGCGCGCGGAGATAATCGCCGAGGCGCACGTCTTTGCCGGTTTCGTCCTTGAAAGGCGAATCCAGCGGCATCTGCGCGTTGAGTTCAGGACGGAAGCCGACACCTTTCAATATCGTGGGCATGCCGCTCGCGGGCTGGCCGACATTGTCCGGCGCCATTTGCGCGCGGGCATTGGCGGCCGCGAAAAGCAGCGCGAAGGAAAGCCCGAGTTTGCAGTACGAACGCATGGGCTTACGGTTTCTTCTCCGGTTTCTTTTCCGCGGCAGCCGGCGTGACGGGCGGCAACCCTTTTTCGGCGATCATCTTCATTGCCTCTCGCACGGGAATTCGCGCGATGCCGGCCTTTTCGTCCACCCAACCATAACTTTCATTGGCGGCCGTGTCGCTCGCGATTTTGTCTCGCATGTCCTGCTGCGCATCCGCCTCATGGCCGGGAACGCCCTGCAGCCTCGGTTCGATCGGCATGCTCATGCTCTTTTCGTCTTCCGCGGACATCTGCTGGCGGATCATCGGACGCGGCTTTTCCTTGCTTGCGACGTATTGCGTGGTGAACTTGAAAAAGTACACGCAGAGAATGAGCGAAACGATGACGGTGAGGGCGAGATACACCAGCGACCACCCGACGGAGGAAATGCTGATGTCGCGCGCTTCGAAAGAAACGTCGCCGTGTTCGGGCAGATTGCCGTTGCCGGTCTTGTGAGGATCAGTGCTCATTGCTTGCAATGGCCTCCTCAAGTTTCGGATCGCCGAGCGGAAGCAGCGGACGCCGCTTCAACTGCCCGGCAAAGAACCAGAACCACAGACCGCCGAGACCAAGAATCGCGGCCGCGTCCCATACGGTTGGCAGAGCCGTGCGCGTAAATTCCGGACGCGTAAGCCAGAAAAGATCGAGTACGCGCATGGCAATCATCCAGACGGCGACGATCGGAATCAGGCGCTTGTTGCGCTTCACGTCGTGCGAGAGCAGAACGAGGAACGGCAGGAAGAAATGCAGCAAGAGAACGCCGACGGCGACAAAGCCCCAGCCGCCCTGCAAACGCTGATGGTAGAACGTGATCTCTTCCGGCTGATTGCCGGACCAGATAATCAACAACTGGGAAAACGAGAAGTACGCCCAGAGCATGTTGAAGGCGAAAAGGAATTTCCCGAGATCGTGAAGGTGGCGTTCCTGAATGAAGTGCGAGAACGGCTCTTTTTGCGAAAGCATGACGATGACGAGAATCATCAGCGCCATTGCGGAAATGGCCTGGCCGGCGACGAACATGAACCCGTAAATCGTGGACGCCCAATGAGGTGAAAGGGACATGACCCAATCGATTGCGGCGAAGGTCATCGCAAAAACGTAGAGGATGATTCCCGGGCCGGCGAAAAACTTGATGCGTGCGCGAAGCTTGCGGTCGTCTTTATTGGCGTCCTGCTGCGCGGACATCGCGTTAAAGAGCAGCGCGAGGCCGATCCAAACAACAAAATACAGGGCAGCGCGGCCGATGAATGCATTCTGCGTGAGCCAGGATTGCTGCAAATGCGAAAGCGCGCCCTCTTCGCCGGCCTTCGGTTGATTGAGCCAGCCGAGCCGGGATTCGCCGCCGACAACGTGCGTGGAATAGAGATACTTCATGCCGAAAACGAGCGGAATGAAGAATAAAACGACGAGTAAGAGAACGCGCGAAGCGGCCTCGAGCGGGCGGCGAATCAGGATGCCCCAATGGCCGCCGGTCAAATGCTGCAGCATGAGCAAACCGAGCGAGCCAAGCGAAAGACCAAGCACGGCAAGGAATCCCACGAGATAAGCACGGATAAACGCTTCGGGCGACACAAACCAGCCGATGATGCACCCAACGAAGCCGAGCACACCGATGACGAGCGCGCGCTTTTCGAGGCGGCTGACGCTTTCCGGCGCTTTGTAATCCTGCGCGGTCATTCCTTCTCTCCCATGGACTTTGCGTCATCGCCTCTGGCGCCAGACGGGCTTGCGATCTTCGCGCGCGTCGATTCGGGCAAGTCGGCGGCTTTTACGTTGCGGCTCAATTGCAGCGCGCGAACGTACGCGATGATGGCCCAGCGATCCTTCGGCGAAATCTGCGCGGAGTAGCCATACATGGCGCCAAAGCCGTTGGTGATGACGTCGAAATAATAACCGTTCGGCGACTGACGAAGACGGTCAATGTGATAGCTGGGCGGGCGCTTCATGCCGCGCATGACGATCATGCCGTTGCCATCGCCCTGCATGCCGTGGCATGGCGTGCAATAAATCTGATAGCGCGCCTGGCCGCGTTCGAGCAGCTTGGCGTCAATGGGAAGCGGGAAGGCGTTCGAATCTTTGGGAACGACAAGTTCGTCGTTCGCAATCGAGCCGCGTGCGACGGTATTTTCGATGAGCGGGCGCTCGGAGCGGCCGTCGGCAAAGAAATCGCTTTCAGAGAGAGGCCGATTTTTCGGCTGATTGGCCATGTCTTGCCGAAGCAGCTCTTCATTGCAGCCGGCAAGGAAAACGGCGCAGGCGGCGAGCAGGAATTTGCGCGCGATCGAGGCGCTAATCTTCATCGCGCACCTCGGTGACAAATTTCGCGCCAATGCTTTCGAGAAATTTGGCGTCGGCCGCGAGATTGAATTTCGCGTCCGTGGCTTCGATGCAGACGAAAAAACCATCGTTCGAAGCGCGCTTGAAACGCGGCACGGTAAAAAGCGGATGATGCGGCTGCGGAAGCAAGTTCAGCGCCAGCATGCCGAACACGGCGAAAGTGGACGCGCCGAGCACGGTCAGTTCGAACGTGACCGGAATGAATGCCGGCCAGCTGTTCAGCGGACGGCCCGCGACGTTCAACGGATAGGCGTACACGTTCACCCAGTATTGAAAGAAAAATCCCGTGAGGCCGCCGCCGAAGCCGCCGAGCAGCGCGAGTTGCGGAACAAAATTGTGCCGCCAGCCCTTGAGGCCGTAGTGAAGGCCGCACGCCTCGGAAAGCCCGGGAATCGGGAACGGCGCAAACGCGTCAAAGCACTGGTAACCGGCTTCGCGGATTTTCCGCGCCGCCGCCATCAACGCATCCGCCGAATCGAATTCGCCGAGTACGCCGTAGAGAGTGTTGCGCGGCTCGGTGCTCATTCGTCACCCTCAGACTTGTGCGCGACCAATTCGCGCATTTCCGCGATGGAGATTGCGGGCAACCCGCGAACGAAGAGGAAAAGCAAGGAAACGAAAAGGCCCATCGTGCCGATGAACGTGCTGTAGTCCCAGAAAGTGGCTTGATAGCGGCCCCAGGCGCCGGGAACGAAATCGCGCGTCAAGCTGATGACGACGATGACGAAGCGTTCGAGCCACATGCCCAGATTAATGACGAGGGACATGACAAAGAGCGCGGCGACATTGGTGCGGACTTTTTGGAACCAGAGCAGTTGCGGCGTGATGATGTTGCACAAAATCAACGCGAAATAATAGCCGCTGTAGGGGCCGTGCAAGCGCTGGTCGACAAGGTACATGTCGAATTTGTTGCCGCTGTAAAGCGCCAGGAAAAATTCCATGAAGTAGCCGTACGCGACGATGAGGCCGGTGGCGAGCATGACTTTCGCCATGTTCTCGAGGTGGCGCATGGTGATGAAGTCTTGCAAACCGTACGCTTTGCGCAGCGGAATGGCGATCGTCAAAACCATCGCGAAACCGGAATAAATCGCGCCGGCGACGAAATACGGCGGAAAAATCGTGGTGTGCCAACCGGGCACGATGCCCACCGCGAAATCGAAGCTCACCACGGTATGAACGGAAAGAACCAGCGGCGTGGCGAGGCCGGCCAGCAATAAATACGCGGACTGATAGCGATGCCAGTGACGCGCCGAGCCGCGCCAGCCCATGGCCAACATTCCGTAAATAATCTGCGCCGGCTTATTCGTGGCGCGATCGCGCAGCGTGGCCAAATCTGGAATCAAACCCACAAACCAGAACAACGCGGAAACCGTGCCGTATGTCGAAACCGCGAACACATCCCAAATCAACGGGCTGCGGAACTGCGGCCACACACCCATCGTGCTGGGATACGGAAACATGTAAAACGCCATCCACGGACGGCCGACGTGAATGCCGGGAAACACGGCGGCGCACGCCACGGCGAAAAGCGTCATCGCTTCCGCGAATCGATTGATGGAAGTGCGCCATTGCTGATTGAGCAAAAAGAGGATGGCGGAAATCAGCGTGCCGGCATGGCCGATACCGATCCACCAGACGAAGTTGACGATCGCAAAGCCCCAGCCGATGGGGATGTTGATGCCCCAAATTCCGACGCCTTTGACGATCAGCCAGGCGATCGAACCGAGCAGCACCATCAAAACCGTGAACGAAACGCTGAATCCCGCGAGCCAGCCAAGAGAAACCGGACGCGTCAAAACGATGGACGCGATTTTGTCCGTTACCGAGGCGTAGTTATAGCCTGGCTCGAGGACGCGCGCCAGGCGGCGAATTTCGGGCGAGTTGACCGGTCCCTCGCTCATGCTTTCTCCAAGTCGGGATTCAAATTGCGCACGGCGCCGAGATACGTGGTGCGCGGGCGCGCGTTCAATTCGCCGAGCATGTTGTAGTTGCGCTGCTGCGCGCGCAATTTCGAAACGCGGCTATTCGGATCGTTGGCATCGCCAAACACGATCGCTTCGGAAGGGCAGGCTTGTTCGCAAGCGGTAACGATTTCGCCGTCGCGAATTTCGCGCCCGACTCCGCCGTTGTCTTTTTCCGATTCGATGCGCACATTGTTGATGCGCTGCACGCAGTACGTGCACTTTTCCATCACTCCGCGGCTGCGCACGGTCACTTCCGGATTGCGCATCAATTTCAGCGAAGGCGTTTCCCAATCCTGGAAACGCAGAAAATTGAACCGGCGCACTTTGTACGGGCAGTTGTTCGAACAATACCGCGTGCCGATGCAGCGGTTGTACACCATGTCGTTCAAGCCTTCCGCGCTGTGCACGGTGGCGCCCACCGGGCAAACCTGTTCGCACGGCGCGTTTTCGCATTGCTGGCACGGAACCGGCTGGAAGTACGCGGGCGGATTGTAGAGCGCCGGAATTTCGACGGCTTCGTTCTTGGCGTCGTCCGTTTGCGTCGGTAAACCGGTTTCGTAATAGCGGTCGATGCGGATCCAGTGCATTTCGCGTCCGCGCATTACCTGATCTTTGCCGACCACCGGAATATTGTTTTCCGACTGGCACGCCACCACGCACGCGCTGCAGCCATTGCACTTGGTCAAATCAATCGCCATCGCCCACTTGTAGTGCTTGTAGTAGCCAAGTTGCTGAAAATCCTGGTACAGCGTCAAACCGTCCGGCGGCGTTTCGTCTTTTTCGTGCGCGAAATTCGGATTCTTTTTGTATTCCTCGAGCGAAGCGGAGCTGACGATCTTGCGGCCTTCGACGTTGTGATGATATTGCGTGCACGCGATCGGATATTCGTCGTCAGTGACGGTGAGCTTTCCGCCCGTCGCGGTCCAGAGCGCCTCCGACGCGCGCACGGAATACGCGTTGAATCCCTTGTTCGAACCGGTCTCTCCGGCCTTCATTCGCCCGTAGCCGAGCGGAAGCACGATGACGTCATCCGCTTGTCCGGGAACGATCCACGCCGCCGCCGTAACTTTGCCGCCGGCCAATTCAATGTTCACAACGCTCGAGCGCACTTGCCCGTGCTCGCCGCCGCGCGAAGCAATCGTTCGCCCGATGCCAAGGCGTTTCGCCGTCGCAGGACTCACGAGCGCGGCGTTATCCCACGCGGTCTTCGTCGTGGGCTTCGCCAGTTCCTGCAGCCAGCCGTTATTCGCAAAGCGTCCGTCGTAAATCGTCGGATCGGGCCGGAAAATGAATTCCAGTTCTTCCTTGGCGGCAGTTTTCGGCGCCGGCAAATTCGCCGGGCTGAATTTTGCCGCGGCCTCGACCGGTGCAAATGCCGTGCCGGCGATTAAGCCGTCATTCAGCGTTTTGCGCCAATTCTTTTCCACGTCGCCGCCGCCCAAAATCGCTTTCACCTGTTCGCGCACCGCGTCATAAGAACCGACGCCGGGCTTGTCGGTGAACGCCGCGAGCACTTCGAATGCGGAGTGCGCTTGATAGAGCGGCGCAATCAACGGCTGAATGACGCTGTACGTTCCGTCAAACGCGCGCGCATCGCCCCACGATTCAAGGAAATGCGTTTCTGGAATGTGCCAGCGCGAAAATTCGCTCGTTTCGTTGTAGTGCGAGCTGAGATGAACGACGGTGTGTACTTTTTTGAGTTTTTGTTCGAAATCGGAGAATGCCCAGTCGCGCGGCGCATCGTAAACGGGATTGCCGCCCAAAATCAGCAGCAAATCCACTTTGCCATTGTGAATATCCGTCGCGAGATCGTGCAACGATTCGGCGTGATTCACCGGATTCGCTTCCACCGGTTCCGTGTAATACACCGTCGAACCCACATTGCCGAGCGCGGCGTTCATCGCATGCGCCAGCGCATGCACTTCCGCCGATTGCTGTTCGCCCGCGACGACCAGCGAAGTACCGCGATTCTTTTGCAAATCCGTGGCTACGGCTTCAATAAATTTCACCGCATTAGGAGAAAATAAAAGGCTCAGCTTCGGATGAAGTTTGGTTGCATAGTCTTCGAATTTTTCGGCAATCGCGAGCGCAAAAGCCTCGATCTCCGAAGCCTTCAGCGGCAAACGATGGTCGGCCGCGGAGCCGGTTACGCTCGGCGTGGGCTCGACCGCATACAAACGATTCATCTCATCGCCCGGACCGCTCAAATGGCGGCGGCGATAAAACTCTTTCTGATACCGAATGTGGCCCGGACCGCTCGAAAGAAAATCCCCATCGAGCGAAAGAATGACGTTGGCCTTTTCGATGCGATAAACGGTGTTGAGATACCGGCCAAACGCCAGCTTCGCGCCTTCCCGCGAACCGTCGGAAACTGCGGGCTCCCACTGATGCCACTTCGCTTGCGGAAACAGTTTCAAAACATATTGAATCTGCGCGGCGAGCACGGGCGAAGTAATCGTGCCGGTCAGAATGCGCAGGCCCGCGCCACTCACGGCTTTTTGCGAAGTCGCCAGGCCCTGCGCCACTTCCTGGAAGTTGGCCCAAGTGCGAATGTCGCCCGCATACGTCGGCGTCTTCGCGCGGTCCGGATCGTACAAATCCAGAATCGAAGCCTGCGCAAACGAATCCGACGCGCCCAGGCTCGACGGATGATCCGGATTGCCTTCAATCTTCGTCGGGCGCCCTTCGTGGCTTTCAACCAGAATGCCTATCGCGTCGGCGCCAAACGGCATCGCCGTCGCATACTGCTGCGGTTTGCCGAGTATCAATCCGTCCGGCTGTTTTACATACGGAACGATGTGCTGTTCGGGCGTCCTGCCGCAGCCGGCCATTCCGGCCAGCGCCATGGAAGCTCCCATCAATTTCAAAAAGTCGCGGCGGTCGACCGATTCGTCCCACTCGGAGGCAGCGCGGGGAAATTCGCGATGGAGCATGTCCTCAAAATGAGGATCGCCGGCAAGCTCTTCAATCGAACGCCAGTATTGCTTGCCCGTGCCGCTTTTCGCCTTGGTATCGGCGGCGGCCAAATCCAGCGGGTATTCACGCAGTTCGCGCTCTTCCGCATTCGGCGGATGATTGTCTTGATCGATTTTGTGCTCGTGATCGCTCATGCCGTCCATCAACGATGACAGGTTGAGCAGCTCGTCAGCTCAACTGTCGTCCGAATTTTTCGTTCCTGCGCGAACTTCGCGCCAACTTCCGCCTGATTTTCCGGCACTTTCCAATCCATGTTGTAAACCTGATCCAGCGGCCGCAGCGCCATTTCGGGATTGCGGTGGCAATCGAGGCACCACTGCATCAAAAGCGTGTTCGCCTGAAACATCAACGGCATCTGATTGACGGCGCCGTGGCACGTCGAGCAGCCGACGCCCTTGCTGACGTGAATGCTGTGGTTGAAATACGCAAAATCGCCCAGCCGGTGGACTTTCACCCACTGGATCGATTCGCCGGTTCGAAAGCTTTCCCGCACCGGTTCCAGATAGCCGACGTTGTTGAACAACACCGAATGGCAGTTCATGCAGGTTTTCGTGGGGGGAAGACCGGCGGTGGCGGAATTTTCCACGGAAGTGTGGCAGTAACGACAATCGAGCCCGTCGTCGCCAACGTGGTGCTTGTGGCTGAATTGCACCGGCTGCTCGCGGAAAATATTTTGCCGTGTAAAGTACGGCGAGCGCGCGAGCGCCAGGATACCCGTGAGCGCCAATCCCGCCAGGAAAATCGCGGAAAAAAGGCTGAAACGGGCAATAAAATTCGTGCTGCGGTGAAAAATCTGGGCCATATTCGCAATGCGCTGTGGCGGGTGCCTCCACTTCGAGGGGCGGCAACCGGGAGACTCCACCATCAATCACTGGGAGCGCAGGCCCGCAGCGTGATTGACGCGATAGTGTCTATCAAAACTTTTGGAAATGCAACTCCTCGGGGAAAATTTCTTGCATGAATTTTTTGTAAAACGAAGCGAAGCCGGCGCAGATTTCGAACGATTCAAAATGAATTCCGTGCTCTCCATTCCTCAAATAGACTTTATGTCGGACCCAAGCAAAACTTATGCAAATTTTCTCTTCTCTTCGTTTCCACTTATCCCCGGCCGTGTTATCTTAGGTGCATCCTTCGCCGACCCCGTGCGGCGAAGCCTCCCTTTCCGACGCAGTTTTTCGGCCGCGCGGCGGCCGAGCCCGCTGGGGCGTGGTCCAACTGGTAGGACACCGCACTGTTAATGCGTACTGACCCACCACACATCTTGTGCCTCTGAATTCTTCGCTCCACAAAATCTCGCGCTGCCAGGCGCGAGATTTTCTTTGGTGCCGACTCTTTTTTCGGCACCAGTGAGGAAATCTACAGCTTATCGTTACGTGTTGCAAGAGGACTTTTGTACTACCGTTTTCGCGAGGCGGAAGACTTCGAAAACCGGTTTGCGACTGCGGGGAAAATCTTACGATAGAAAAACTCGTGGAACTCTTCGAGCGAAACTTCGACGGAGTCGGTCGGTCCGCCGCGCACCGTGAAGCGCACCATTTCGGCGTGGTCCTTCGTCAGTGGATTCGCCGGCGTGCCGATAAAACGCGTCACAGTCTCGACCGCAAATAGCTCGACCTCGATCGCCCCGCTTTTCGATACGAACTTCTCAGCCACGGCGGAACCGGACGGCAAATTTCTTGACGCGATCGGCGATCTTCTCGTGCCACTTCTTCGACGGCCGATCTTCCCCGGGACGATCGACGGCTTCCGATTTCACAACCGTGTTCTCGCGCAGGAACTTCGTCAGGCCCGGATCCTGCACCATCGGGAAAACCTTTCGCAGCAAATGACCAGGGAGCCGCTTCGCGCACGAGAGACAGACTTGCGAACCTCCGATGAGGCGCACAACCACCAGGTCCGTCCGGCAATTCGAACACCTACCGACAAACTCCAAATGACTGCGGCGATTTTCCGCGCGCGCGCGCCTGGCGCGGCGACTGCGATTTTTTCGCTTAGTGTAGTTTTTCAAAAGGGCTCTTTCCAAAGCGGCAGGGGTTCGTTCGCGATCCGCTCGATCTCTTCGAGGTTTTTCCGGCGATTGGCGATCGCTCGTTCTAGAGCTGCGAAGAAATTCCGGCTCCACACTTTCTTGGGAATCAGTTTCTCGGCCTCGATCTTCGAGAAGCCCACGGCGATGCGGCCTTTTTTGTCGGCCACCACCTCGCGCACCTGCACGATGATCGCTATTTCGATCACTGGACAGGACCTTGCGGCGGCGGAATTTCCGGCGCGGCGGCCGGCAACAGGTTTTTCAGCATCTCGCGGATCGGCGCGGCGCACTTCCCGCAGAAACACAAAACCTTTCCGCCTTTTTCCAAAATCACGTAGAGCCACGTCGGATCGAGCAACGTCGGCACCATGCTCTCGACTCTTTGCTCGGCTCCGCACTTCGCGTTGTCGCACTTCTCGATCCAGATTTCGCTCAACGGTTTCTCCTGTCGCTCGCGATCCCATGACAGATCCCGAAAACGGTTGTCTTTGAAACGCCGTACTCACGCGCGATCTGATTCAGCGATCGGCCAAGGCGGCGATCTTCGAGCACCCGCGCCACGTCGATTTTCTTTTTCGGCCGGCCAAGTTTTTTTCCTCGCGCCTTCGCCGCCGCGAGCCCAGACATCACACGTTCGCGAATCAGCTCCCGTTCGAACTCCGCGATCGCGGCCAGTACGTGGAAAACCAGTCGCCCTTGCGGCGTCATCGTGTCGATCTGTTCAGTGAGAGAAACGAAGTCGATCTGCAGCGTGCGGACTTTTTCGAGGAACTCAACTATGTGATGGACGGAGCGGAAAAGGCGGTCGAACTTCCAAACGAGAACGGCATCGTACTCATGGCGGAATAGGGCTTCATTCATAGCGGCAAGTCGCGGCCGCCGCGCTTCGGCTCCCGTAATCCCATGATCGACAAATTCCGTAATTTTCCAGTCACGCCGCTTCGCGTATTCGCGCAGCTCGCGGAACTGGAGATCGGGATTCTGATCGAGTTTCGAAACGCGGCAGTAGACCGCGACGCGCTTCTGCTTTTCTCCCATGGCGAGTATATTCCCGCGCGCAAAATCCCGATGCCCTGAAATTGTGCAACCCGGTTTCTTTCTTCCGTTACGTCTCAACTCGATACAGTTTCCAGACCGGCCTTTTTCTACCTTTGACGCTTTCCCCGCACACGCGCACGCTGGACGGCCTGTGCTGCAACTCGTCAAAATCTCTTTTCCCGTTCCGTACCTCGCGATCGCTTTCAAGGCGCAAAAGGATCCTCAAGGCCGCGATTCGTTTCCGATTCCCGGCTTTGGCGAAATCGTGCGCCTCACCGACGCGCAGGCCGAGGCGGCTCGCCGCTCTCTCTCGACAAATCTCTCCCTGCCGATGGTTTTCGAAATCGACTTCCCCGGCAGCGGCAAAATCCTCTTCATGCGTAAAGAACAAACTTCGCTCGTAGAAAATCTCGATGACCACCAATCCAACGCCGCCTCTGCCCGCTAACACCGAAGAGATCCGTGGGGCCTGCCCCGTGTGTCACTCGGCTATTTTCATCGAGGGCGGTGCAGTGAAGGGAGGCGGTCCAAGCGAGGAATTTCAGGCGCTCGAAAACAAAGCGGCCGCGTGCGAAGAGTGGCGCTCGAAAGCGCAGGCGCTCGAAATGGAACACGCCAGCCGCGACATCGATGCACCCACACCTCAAACCGCACCATCCGCCGGCGCTCCTGTCGTCGAAAAAGAAGAGTACTTCCTGTGAGCAAGAAAACCAGCGACGAGACGCTGCTTTGGATAAGCATCGGCATCATCGTGCTTTTCGGCGCAGTCTCCGCCTACGGATTTTTCAGCTCGAATAAAACGGCCGCATGAACGACAAAAAAGAAAATTCGAAGATCTCACCGGATCCCGCCACCACCCACCGGGAAAAACCCGCCGAGGGATCCAACGGACGGCCGTCAACCCCTGCAGCGGCCGTTCCTACCAAAAAGTTTTCGCGCGCGGAAGAGATTCCGGCGAAGAGGGGACCAGGCCGGCCGCCGAAGATCGAAGTCCAGAGGGGAGGGGCGGAAGCTCCGGCATCCGCCTCGCGAGGGACGACGTTCCCGGCGGCCGCCCCGGCTCCCTCCGCTTCTCCGGCAAAACCCGACGCGATGATTTCCGGCGCACGCGGACTCCTGCAGATGGCGGCGGGAATTTCCGCAGGAATCACCTGGGCCGCTCTCAAAATCGATTACATGGCGGCGCTGTCGGTTTGGCAATTCACGCCGAAGGAACTCGAACAGATCGAGGGACCGACCTACGTTTTCCTTGAGAAGTACGGCCCGATGCTCGACGACTACGGCATCGAAATTCAGTTCGCGGGCGCAATCCTTCCGATCCTCACCGCGAAAGTCTTCGCGATCCTCGCCATGAAACGCGCGATCGAAAAACAAACCTCTTCGCTTCCGCCGCCACAGCAACCACCCGCAGTGACTCCCATCCGGCCGGAAGCGAACTCCAACAGGCGAGAACCCGATCCGCCGGCACCTACACCAACACCACAAGCGAGCGAGAACGACTCGCCTGCTGGAGATCTTCCTAGCGCGTTCCTGCACAACAAAGTCGACAGCGCAACTGAACTGGTGATTCTGTGAAACGCGATCCCAAAGTAAATGGCTCTCTTCCGCAGCTGACCGAACGCGTCGCGGATCTCGAAAGCAGAATTTTCAATTTCTCTTGTCGGCTCACGGCCGTGGAAGTCCAACCCGAAGGGACCGATCTGTATCTGCTCCTTTTCGCTTTTCTCTTCGGCATCATTCTCGGCCGGCAGATCCACAGATTGTTCGAGGCAGAAGCGAATTGAGCAAACTCGTCGCCAATTTCGGACGCCGTGGCAAAGGCAAAACTTCCCTGGCTTACCACCAGGCGAGCCGTCTCGGCCGTGGCGTGTGCGTTTTCGATCCGACGGAATCTTTTTCCATCGGCACAATCGTCAGCTCCCGCGAAGACTTCGAAACCGCCCTCGATCTTGAAATCTCGCCGATTGTTTTTCAGGTGCGGGACGCAGCCACGCGCAAAGACGCGATCGAACAGGATCTGCTCTCTTTCGTGCAGACGATCAAGTACATCCGGGACATAGCTGTTCTCATCGATGAAACTAGCTACGTGCAATCGCCACAGTGGACCGCGTCCGCTTTCGACGACGAAGTTCGCGTCGGCCGGCGCCGCCGTCACGATGTCTACTTCACGCAGCACCGCATCGCCGACTGCAACGGCATCCTGCTTTCCCTCGTCACCGAATTTAATTTTTTCCAGACGAAGTATTCGCGCGATCTCGACCGCATCGC
>Ga0070730_10000348_pt1 | contig 56183 bp, 50 predicted proteins | sample Coa_R1_3_FD_66447 | JGI IMG/M metagenome (GOLD analysis project Ga0070730, IMG submission 66447) | Surface soil microbial communities from Centralia Pennsylvania, which are recovering from an underground coalmine fire - Coalmine... | ecosystem: Environmental > Terrestrial > Soil > Unclassified ... | reverse complement strand
AGCGGCTTGTTTTTGCTTCGGGAAATAAAAAAGGGCCTCAAGAGGCCCATGCGCACCGTCCGTATCTGGATGGCAGTCAGCCACCCCCGGCGGTGCGCCTGGGTACGACGGCAATGAGGAGTTTGGTAATAATATTACGCATCGAGCGGCTCGGACTTCCCAAAGGTTGCGCGAAACATAGCGGCCAAGCCGGCAAAGTCAAGCCGAACCGCCCTGCAGGCGCGATTTCTGAAGCTTAACGAGCTTATTGGCGTTCGGCGAGAGGGAATTTGCTGAAGCGGCGCAAAAAGCGCGTGAAGGCTCTTTTCACCATTCGTCATTCCGGGGCGCGCGAAAGCGCGAGCCCGGAATCCATAACCACCAGCTCGAGTTATAGATTCCGGGCCTGCGCCTTCGGCGCATCCCGGAATGACGAGCTATCTTGTGGTGACAGATTCCAGCCACTCCCTCGCCGCTTCCGGCCTCACCCATTCAAACTCCGGCAGTTGATGCCGGAACCAGGTGAACTGCCGCTTGGCGTAGTGGCGGGTGTCGGCGCGGCCGATCACGGCCGCTTCCTCCAGCGTGAGCTCGCCGCGCAAGTGACGGATCAATGTCGGCACGCCATGGGCCTTCATCGCCGGCAACAAAGGATCGAGGTCACGCGCGGCGAGGCGCGCGACCTCTTCCAACGCACCCGCCTTCAGCATCGCGTCGAAGCGCGCATCGATCCGCGCATAGAGCACCTCGCGATCGGGCGCAAGAAACACGGCGTGAGAACTTCCAGGTGACAAGAGCGGCGGCAGGCCCTCGCGATGCCAGTCAGCGAGTGATCGACCCGTCGCTTCGACGACTTCGAGCGCGCGGGCGATGCGGGTGCGGTCGTGCACCTTCAGCCGTGCGGCGGAAGCGGCATCGCGGCGCGCAAGCTCGACATGCATCGCCTCGACGCCGTCACGCTCAAGCCGCGCGCGCACGGCCTCGCGGATTTCCGGCGGGATCGGCGGCACCGCGGAGAGGCCGCGCGTCAGCGCCTTGAAATAGAGCCCGCTGCCACCGACGAAGATCGGCACGCGGCCTTCCGCGCGCACCTCTTCCAGCACTTTTGCGGCATCCGCGACCCACGCGCCGGCCGAAAAATTGACAGCCGCATCGACATGGCCGTACAGCCGATGCGCCACGGCTGCCTCTTCCTCCCGCGTCGGACGCGCCGTCAGGACGCCGAGATCGCGGTAGACCTGCATGGAATCGGCATTGATCACCACGCCGCCGCATCTTTGCGCGAGCGCGAGCGCAAAGGCCGACTTGCCGCTGGCGGTCGGCCCTGCGATAAGCACGGGCTTGTTGCTGCTCCCTTCCGAAGTCACACGATGTCTCTCGTCGCTACCCTCATTTGCAACCCGGACAACCCCGCGCTCGATTCCACCATCCTCGACGGGGCGCGCGCGGCGCTGCCCTCGCCAGGCCCCGCGCGCTGGCTGTTCGACGAGGTCGCGGCCGACATCCCCTTCGATCATCCGACCCACGACAAGGACGAGATCCGCGCCATCGCCGACCGACTGCGCGCGGCGCGAGGCGATTTGCCGATCGATATTGTGGTGCAGCCTATCGCCACGCGGCGCAAGAAGCTTTTTCTGGCGGACATGGATTCCACCATGATCGGGCAGGAATGCATCGATGAGCTCGCCGATTTCGTCGGGCTGAAGGACCACGTCGCCAGGATCACCGAGCGCGCGATGCGCGGCGAGATCGAGTTCGAGCCGGCGCTGCGCGAGCGCGTATCGCTGTTGAAGGACCTCCCCGTCAGCGTGGTCGACGAGGTGCTGGCCAAGCGCATCCAGCCGACACCCGGCGGCCGCGCGCTGGTCATGACCATGCGCGCACATGGCGCCTATACCTGCCTGATCTCCGGCGGTTTCACGCTGTTCACGCGCGCGGTCGCGGCCAAGATCGGCTTCCAGGAGAACCGCGCCAACGAGCTGATCGTGCGGGACGGCAAGTTCACGGGCGAAGTGAAGGAGCCGATCCTGGGCCGCGCGGTGAAACTCGCGACGCTCGTCGAGCTCACCGAGTCCTTCGACCTCGATGATATCGACACCCTGGTCGCCGGCGACGGCGCCAACGATCTCGGCATGATCCAGAATGCAGGATTAGGGGTCGCCTACCATGCGAAGCCGGCAGTGGCGGCCGCCGCTGCCGCGCGGATCGATTTTGGCGATCTCACCGCGCTGCTTTATGCGCAGGGGTATCGGCGTGAGGAGTTCGTTGAGGGCTAACGCCTCGCACACTCGTCATGGCCGGGCTTGACCCGGCCATCCATCGCAAGCAAAGGCTCTCCCGAAGTTGATGGATGCCCGGGTCAAGCCCGGGCATGACGAATTCAAAGCTGTGAGCGTGCGCGTGCCTACTGCACGCTCAGCGCCACGAAGCGCAGCTCCCCGTCGGCGTTGGAGACCAGCAGCAGGACGGACTTCTTGCCGTTCTTCTTGAGCTCGTCGAGCCGCTTCTTGATGTCGGCCGCGCTGGAGACCGCTTCCTGCGCCACCTCGACGATGACGTCGCCGGCAGAAAGCCGCTTGTCGGCGGCATCCGAGGCGCCGTCGACGCCGGTGATCAGCACGCCCTTGACGCTGTCCTTGATCTTGTACTTGCTGCGCAGATCCTTGCTCAGCGTCGCCAGATCAAGCCCGAGCGCCTTCTGCGTCACCGGCTTGTCAGCGGGCTCGTCCTTCTTCATCGCAGCCGGCTGCGGCTTGTCGTTGTCCTCGAGCCGGCCGACCATGACCTTGTGAGTCTCCTCCTGGCCCTTTCGGATCAGGACAACGTCGACCTCCTTGCCGACGCCGGTGTCGGCGACGACGCGCGACAGCTCCTTCGGATCCTTGACGTCCTTGCCGTCGAACTTGACGATGACGTCGCCGGGCTCGATGCCGGCGGGTTTGGCCGGTCCCTTGTCGTCGACGCCCGCCACCAGCGCGCCGCGCGCCGGCTTGATATTCAGACTGTCGGCGATCTCGTCGGTGACGGTCTGGATGCGCACGCCGAGCCAGCCGCGGCGCAACTCGCCGAACTGCTGCAGCTGCGACACCACGCTCGCGACCGTTTTCGACGGCACGGCAAAGCCGATGCCGATCGAGCCGCCGGAAGGCGAGATGATCAACGTGTTGACGCCGATCACCTCGCCGTCGAGGTTGAAAAGCGGGCCGCCGGAATTGCCGCGGTTGATGGCGGCGTCGGTCTGGATGTAGCTGTCATAGGGACCGGAGGAGATATCGCGGTTCTTGGCCGAGACGATGCCGGCCGTCACCGTGCCGCCCAGGCTGAACGGGTTGCCGATCGCGATCACCCAGTCGCCGAGCCTGAGCTTGTCTGAATCGCCGAACTTGACCGACGTCAGCGGATGCGGCGGCTTGAACTTCAACACCGCAAGGTCGGTCTTCTTGTCGATGCCGACGATATCCGCCCTGATCTTGGTGCCGTCGTTGAGGATGACGTTGATCTCGTCGGCGTCGGCGATGACGTGGTTGTTGGTCACGACGATGCCGGACGGGTCGATGATGAAGCCGGATCCGAGCGAGTTGGTCTTGTGCGGCAGCAGCTCGCCGCCCTTGCCCTTGCGGTTCTTGAAGAAGTCGTCGAAGAACTCCTCGAACGGCGAGCCTGGCGGCAGTTGCGGCATCGTGCCGTGGCCGTCGCCACCCTTGGCCTCGATCGTCTGCGAGGTCGAGATATTGACCACCGCGTCGATCACCTTCTCGGCGACGTCGGCGATGCCTTCCGGCCCGCGCGCGTGAGCCGGGATAGCGACGAGCGCGGGCGCTGCGCCAAGAAAGATCGCAGCCAGCACGGGGCGCAGGCGCTGACTCAAGGCTGTGGTCGCAGCGGTCATAACGGCTTCTCTCCAAAAGGATCTGATTGGGCGCCACGCTGCACCTTGGAGGGGCGGCGGCGCAAGCGCTCCGGCATCTGGCTCAGCGCGCCTTCAAGCTACTTAATACGGCAAAAAGCCGACGGTAAGCCCTCACGATCGCGTTGTTATTTGGTCGTCATTCCGGATGGTGCGCCGCCAGAGATGGAACGAGCCAAGGAAACGAGCCAAGGAAGCGAGCCAAGGATCAGATTGGATGGCGGATCACCCAGATCAGGATCAGGCCGGCCACCGCCGAGCCGATGCCGACCGCGCGCAGGATATGGTCAGGCGTCGCCAGCGCGCTTTTCATCGCCCGGCGCATCCAGGTCGGGCTCGCGGCGAACAGGATGCCTTCGATTACGAACAGGACTCCCAGACCGATGAGGAAATCGGCAAACGCAATGGACCTCATCGGACCGGAACCTCCCATGTGATTCTTGTTCTGGCATCGCTGGAAACGAAGCAATCGCGTCGCTTCGCCCCTGTCAACTCAATAACTTGACGGCCCCGCCGTTGTTTGCGCATGATCTTCTCTGATGGCTTCGCCCGCCGAAGCATCAACCCGCACGACGGTCCGCTCCAGGCTTCGCGCGGGCGGGAAATCGGGGCCCACCCACTTTGCGCTAACGCGGCCCTTGCGGGTCCGGATCATGCGCTTAAGGCTTCGGAGCGGGTGCCTGAGCGGTATTGCTTGCCGCCGGTGCCTCGGCCGGCTTGCCCGATTGCGCCTCGGCCGGCTTGCCCGAGGGGTTGCCGAAATACCGGAAGAAGTTGGAATCCGGCTTGAGCAGGAAGCGGGTGTCGCTGCTCTTCAGGCCGGTTTCATAGGCCGACATCGAGCGGTAGAAGGCGAAGAAATCGGGGTCCTTGCCATAGGCTTCCGCAAACAGACGGTTGCGCTCGGCGTCGCCCTCGCCGCGGATCTGCTCGGCCTGCGAATTGGCCTCGGCAACGATCACGGTCGCCTCGCGGTCGGCGTTGGCGCGGATTTCCAGCGCCTTCTGCCCGCCCTGCGCGCGGAACTCGGCAGCCTCCCGCTCCCGCTCGGTCTTCATGCGCTGGTACACCGCCTGGCTGTTCTGCTCCGGCAGATCGGCGCGACGGATACGCACGTCGACCACCTCAATGCCGTAGCTGTTGGCTTCCTTGTCGAGCTGGTCGCGGATGCGTCCCATCAGCGCCTCGCGCTCCTCACGCACGACCTGAATGAGCGTGACTTCGCCGAGCACGCGCCGCAGTGCCGCGGTCAACAGCGTCGATAGCTGCAGATTGGCGGCCTGGATGCTGCCGACACTCTGGTAGAAGCGCAGCGCGTCCTTGATGCGGTAGCGCGCGAAGGCGTCGACCACGAGCCGCTTCTGATCGGAGGCGATCACCTCCTGTGAGGGATTTTCAAGATCAAGGATGCGCTTGTCGACGGGAATGACGGTGTCGATGAAGGGCGCCTTGAAATGCAGGCCCGGATCGGTCGCGATATCGACCGGCCTGCCGAACCGCACCACCAGCACCTGTTCGGTCTGCTGCACGGTGAAGATCGAGCTGTAGGCCACGATCGCAACAAGGAACAGCACGATCAGCGTGACGATTCCGGTGACGGGAGACCTCATCGCGTGCCTCCGCTCGGCTGTGGCTGCTGGCCCTGCTGGACTTGCTGACCCGTCGTCGCCTGGCGCCGTGGCGCCAGCTCGTTCAAGGGAAGGTAGGGTACGACGCCCTGCGCGGCTCCGGAGCCGGAATCGTAGATCAGCTTGTCCGAGCTGCCGAGGACGCGCTCCATTGTTTCGAGATAGATGCGTTCGCGCGTCACGTCCTTGGCCTTGACGTATTGGTCGTAGACTTTCAGGAACCGCGCGCTCTGGCCCTTGGCTTCGGCGACCGCCTGCTGCTTGTAGCCCTGGGCGGCCTGGATGATCTGCGCGGCGCGGCCTCGCGCATCGGGCACGACGCGGTTGGCATAGGTCTGCGCTTCGTTCTGCAGCCGCTCGTAGTCGATCTTCGCGTTCTGCACGTCGTTGAAGGCTTCGACCACCTGCGCCGGCGGGTTGACCGGTGCGAGCTGCACCTGTTGGATCAGGACGCCGGAGCCGTAGCGGTCGAGCGTCTTCTGCATCAATTCCTGCACGGAGGTCTGGACCTCTTCTCGCGCGGTGGTGAGGATCGGCTGGATGTCCCGATGGCCGATGACTTCGCGCATGGCGCTTTCGGCAACGGCCTTCACGGTGCCTTCGGGATTCTGGATGTTGAAGAGGAAGTCGGCGGCGCCATTGGGCTTGATCCGCCAGAACACCGTGAATTCGACATCGACGATATTCTCGTCGCCGGTCAGCATCAGGCTTTCCTCCGGCACATCACGCGGGGTGCGCTCGCGCCTCGCCGTGCCGTCGGTTTGCATCCAGCCGATATTGATCGTGCTGACGCGCAGCGCCTTGGGCAGCAGCACGGTCTCGATCGGATATGGCAGGTGGTAGCGCAGCCCCGGCTGGGTGTCGTACACATATTTGCCGAAGCGCAGCACGACGCCGAGTTCTTCGGACTGCACACGGTAGAAGCCGGACATGGCCCAGATCGCGAGCGCGCCGGCGAGGATCAAGGCAAGCCCAAGTCCCGAGAAATAGCCGCCCGGCAGAAGCTGTTGCAGCCGGTCCTGGCCGCGGCGAAGCAAATCCTCCAGATCGGGCGGACGCGGGCCAACCGGTTGCGGGCCGGAGCCCCACGGTCCCTTGGGACCCGAGCCCCAAGGGCCACCGCCCTGATTCTTCCACGGCATAGAAGCTCTCCTTCGCGGAGGGTCGACGGGGCCAAAAACGTCCCGCCCTCGCTCATTGGGCAGGCCTTATAAGGGACGCTTCCTGCCCTTACAACGCAAGCTTAAGTCGGACAGGAGCTATGCCTGCGCCGATATTTGTCAATGTCAACATTACCAAATGCGGTTAATGCCGCAGATGTCGACGGCGATATGTCACGTAGGAAAATGGCGCGGTTTCATCGGGACCTGCCGGATGACGCTCGCGTGCGACCTCTTCCCATTGCGCCGCGTCGATCGCGGCAAGATGGGTGTCGCCGGCCGGACTGACATGGACTTCGGTGATCTCCAGACGGTCGGCACAGTCCATCCATTGCGCATAGATTTCCGCGCCGCCGATCACGGCGATCTCTGCGACCGAGCGCCGCAGCGCGTCGGCTCGCGCGACGTCGCGTGCCGCCTCGAATGAGGTCGCGACCAGGGCGCCGGCGGCGCGAAAGTCTCGATCGCGCGTGACCACGATGTTGGTGCGATGGGGCAGCGGTCGCTTCAAGGAGAGGAACGTCTTGCGGCCCATCACCACTGGCTTGCCCACCGTCATCGCCTTGAAGCGCTGAATATCGCCTTTAAGCCGCCACGGGATCGCGCCGCCCGCGCCGATCACGCCATTGTCGGCGACCGCGACGATGAGGACGGTCTCGATCACGGCGCGGCCTTTGCAAGTTTCCTGAGTGCCTCGCCGTTGACGCGGCACACCGTCCACTCGTCCATCATGACCGCGCCAAGCGATTTGTAGAAATCGATCGACGGCGTGTTCCAGTCGAGCACCGACCATTGCAGCCGCGAGCACCCATGCTCGAGGCTGAGTCTGGCAAGATAGGAGAGCAGCGCCTTGCCGATGCCCTTGCCCCGAAAGGCCGGGCGCACGAACAGATCTTCGAGATAGATGCCGGGGCGGCCCGAGAAGGTCGAGAAATTGAAGAACCACACCGCAAAGCCCACCCCCTCGCCGTTCCATTCCGCGATCTCGCAGAACAGCCGTGGGTTGTCGCCGAACAGCGCGGCCGCGATGCCGGCTTCCGTCGCCTCGACTTCATGGCTCAGCTTTTCGTACTCGGCGAGCTCACGGATCAGCGAATAGATCAGGGCCGACTGATCGGGACGCGCACGGTTGATCGACAGCGACATCAACCGCTCACACCGCGACTTCGGCCTTGATGTGCGGGTGCGGGTCGTAGCCTTCGAGTTTGAAATCTTCGTATTTGAAGGCGAAGATGTCCTTCACCTCGGGATTGATCCTCATCATCGGAAGCGGGCGTGTCGGCCGCGCGAGCTGCAATCGCGCCTGCTCGAGGTGGTTCGAATAGAGATGAGCGTCCCCGAGCGAGTGCACGAAGTCGCCGGGCTTCAAGCCTGTCACCCGCGCGACCATCATGGTGAGCAGCGCGTAGGACGCGATGTTGAAGGGCACGCCGAGGAACACATCCGCCGAGCGCTGATAGAGCTGGCACGACAATTTGCCGCTCGCGACATAGAACTGGAACAGGCAGTGGCACGGCGGCAGCGCCATCTTGTCGACGTCGGCCGGATTCCAGGCGGTGACGATCAGGCGGCGCGAATCCGGATTGCGCTTGATCATCTCCACGACGTTCCTGATCTGATCGATGCTTGTGCCATCCGGCGCCGGCCAGGAACGCCACTGCGAGCCATAGACCGGGCCGAGATCGCCCTTGGCGTCGGCCCATTCGTCCCAGATCGTAACGCCGTGATCGTGGAGATATTTGACGTTGGTGTCGCCCTTCAGGAACCAGAGCAGCTCATGCACGATCGCCTTCAGCGGCAAGCGCTTGGTCGTCAGCATGGGGAAACCGGCCTGCAGATTGAAGCGCATTTGGTGGCCGAACACCGACAGCGTGCCGGTGCCGGTGCGGTCGTGCTTCTCCGCGCCATCGGCGAGGATGCGCTCAAGCAGGTCGTGATACTGGTTCATGGCGTGCCTTTTCGGAAGCGCGGATTTAGCCCTCGATAACCGCGATTCGGGGGCTCCGCGCAGCAATTATACAAGGAAAATGAGGGTTTTGCCCGCAAACAACAAGGGCGGAAGCGAGCTCAAATGACGCCGGCAAAGCCCAGAACACCGCCGGCCAGCAATAGCCAGAGCGGATTGAGCCTCGTGGTGTAGGCGAGCGCGGCCACTGCCAGCGTAAGAACGACCGCCGGCCAGGTCCGGTCCGCCGCCTGCGCCACGATCATGGCCGAGGCCGCCATCAGCCCGATCGAAAGCGGCACGAGGGCGGTCTGGATGACGGAGGGCCAGCGCGATGTGCTGGAGCGGCGGAGCCAGCGGCTCACAATATAGGCGAGCGCCGCCGTCGGCACGCACATCGCTAGCGTGGCGACCAGCGCACCGCCAAAGCCCGCGACCGCATAGCCGATCAAGGTCACGATCAAGACGTTCGGCCCCGGCGAGAGTTGGGAGATGGCGTAGAGGTCTGCGAACTGCCGGTCGGTGATCCAGTGATTCACCTCGACGGCAATGCGGTGCATTTCGGGGATGGCGGCATTGGCGCCGCCGACCGCAAACAGCGACATCAGGCCAAAGGTGAGGACCAGCGACCAGATCGGATTGGGGATGGGGTTCATGCCGACACCCGCCGCATCAGGATAAAGGTGACGCCGATCGATATCGGCACGGCGACGAGCAGCACGACCTGCAAGGGCAAGCGCGCGAGGCCGATGGCGACGAAGACGGCGATCATCATGACGAGGCCAAAAATGTCGCGCCGCTTCAAGAGCGGCATCAGCATCTTGACCACCACCGCGATCAGGAGGCCGACTGCGCCGCAGGAAATCCCGGCCAGGATTCGCCGCAGCACTTCGAGCTGGCCGAAATGGGCGTAGAGCACGGCGAGCACCATCACCAGCAGCATCGGCGGGCCGATCAGGCCGGCAAAGGCGGCGATCGCGCCCGCTACTCCGGCAAAGCGCGAGCCGAACACGACCGACAGGTTGACGATGTTGGGGCCGGGCAGGAAATGGCAGAGCGCAAAAGTCTCGTTGAACTCGTCCGCGGTCATCCATTTGTGCTCTTCGACAATGCCGCGGCGAGCGAACGCCAGCACGCCGCCAAAGCCGGCGAGCGACATTTTCGCAAACGCCAGGAACAGGGCGACCACGCCGGGCGGAGCTGATTTGGCTGGTTTGGGGAGTTCCGGCGCAGGAACGTCGGCCGGCGGCGATTCCAAGGACATTCTTGAGACTTAAATCGACCTTGACGCCAGGGCCAACCCAATTCGGCGTGTGCCGACGGCTTTTCCGGTGAATTGGCTGCGGATGGGGCCTCTTGCTGCCCTGTCCTTCGCTTGAATTGCACCCTATATTGAGAGCGCCGGTTCGCCGGCTATGGAAATAAATCGCCGTCGCAATAAACCATTCGGACCCGGGGGCGGTACCCGGCGCCTCCACCCAAGCCCGATCCCCGCGTCGGGCTTCGGCGGGGGCGAAACAGGATCGACGAGGGCGTAAAGGGCGTGCTTTTTCCCGGTATTGTTCCGCCGTTATCGGGCTACTGCAATAGTTGCCAACGACAACTATGCTCCGGTTGCTCAGGCTGCGTAACGCAGTTTGAAAGACCACTTTAAAGTCCTGGCGGGTTAAGCTCCGCCAGGCGGGGTTCGGAGGCACCTGGCAACAGAAGCCTCCACTCTAATTTGCCCGGTCAAAAGGCTTCCCGTCGCAACATCGCTCGCTGACCGCTGCTGATTTCGGACCCGAGCCGGAGTAGCATGCAAGCAAAGGGCGAGTCGGGGCGAGCTATCGAGCCTGCCATGACCGAGGGCTATGGGACTCAAATAATGGCGACCGATCATATTCGTTATGACGTTCTGGCGCGCGATGCGCTGCGCGGCGTGTTGCGCAAGGTGTTGAGCGACGCGGCAGCGCACGGCCTGCCTGGCGAGCATCATTTCTTCATCACCTTTCTGTCCAAGGCCGAGGGCGTCAAGCTCTCGCCGCGGCTGCTCGCCCAATATCCTGACGAGATGACGATCATCCTCCAGCATCAGTTCTGGGATCTCGTGGTGTCGGAGGATCGCTTCGAGGTCGGGCTGTCCTTTGGCGGCATCCCGGAGCGGCTCGCGGTGCCTTTCACCGCCATCAAAAGCTTCTTCGATCCCTCCGTGCAGTTCGGCCTGCAGTTCGAGCCGGCTGATGGCGCCGCGAGCGAGGCCCCCTCGCCCAACCTGCCGGCAGCGCCCGCCGCCTCCGGGCTCGCCGCGCCGGCGGCGCCGCCCGCCGCTCCCGCGGCCGGCGAAAAGGCTGAGGAGCCGGCCAAACCGGGCGAAGGCGCGGAAGTTGTTCGCCTCGATCGCTTCCGCAAGAAATAGGCGACGCGCCCATCCACACGACGCTGGAATGAATGGGTCGCTGGCCCTTCAACAGCACCGACGCATTTGCGCACGGTACGATCAACGCTGGTGCAACCGCGCTATTCAAGATTGCAAAACGGCGGCCGGCGCTGGCATATGGCATGATACATTCCATACGATGACCGGCCGGCGGCATGCGCACCTTCACGAGGCGTGATGCGGCGTTCGCCGACGCTGCGCGCCACGCTCGCGCCGAACAAGAAAGTCGCGCCACGACTGGCTTTCTCGACACGGCGAAGTTCGATCGGCTCGCGCAGCCCGACCACCGGGCATTGATCGCTGCCCCCACACCGGAAAAGTACGGAGCGTGAAGCCGTTTACGGCAGAACGATATGACTATAAATCATAGCGACAGAGGCTGAGACTATTTGGACTATTGTCGTTACACCCCGCTGTGATACAGCACGAGACATTTCGTTTTCGCAGAGCGAAACCTATTTTTTGATGCTATCACAGCGCGTTTGCAGGGACTTTCTAGCAATGGATACCGGATCGACCGGTGCGCGTTTTGGCTTTGCGCCGCACTCGCTCTTTCTCAAAATTGTCGCGTCTTCCAAACCCGTTTCATGAGGGATGGCGATGGGGGAAGTGGTCAATCTCAAGCGTTTCAAGAAGCGCAGTGAGCGCGAGCAATCGGCGAAAGCGGCAGAAGCCAATCGTGCGCGATTTGGAAGGACCAAGGCCGAGCGCACGGCCGAGGCGCGGCGCGCGCAACGTGCGAAGGATCTATTGGATCAGCGCCACATCGACGACGGAGCCGGATCATGAAATCCCCCGTTGTCAAACGCTCGATCGTCGTGGCCGGTCACAAGACCAGCGTCAGCCTCGAAGAGGCGTTCTGGAACGGCATGAAGGAGATCTCGGGACTCCGCAACATGACGCTGTCGGAGCTCGTTGGCGAGATCGACAGCAACCGCCAACAGGGCAACCTGTCGTCGGCGATCCGGCTGTTCGTCCTGGATTACTTCAAGAGCCGTGCTGCGGCCGCCATGGCGGCGGAGCCGAAGCAGCAAAGCGAGACGCGGCCGCAGCAATAGCAAAACGCGGACCGGGAAAAACGAGCGCGCTACGTCGTGACGCGCGCCCGTTTCGCTCTTGCTTGGTGGCTGTCAATAAACGATGGCGGTCCCGGTCGGCTGGTCGAGCGCCGCAGCAAGCGTGCGATACTCGCTGCAATCGGTGCCGCAGATTTCGGCGATGCGGCGCAGATGATATTCCGCCTGCTCGCGGTTGCCCTGCTCGATCTGCCAGAACCCGTAATAGTTCCAGGTCAGGACGTGATTGGGGTCGGATTTGAGCGCGCGCTCATACCAGACCTGCGATGTCTTGTAGTCGCCAAGCCTGCGATAGGAATAGCCGATCAGGTTGGCGATGTTGGCGTAGTCGTCGTGGCCGAGCGCCTTGAGCTGGTCGATCGCCGACGTGTAATCGTGGCGATCATAGATCGTGTTGTAGGCGAGTTGATATCCCTGAATGAAGGCGGGGTCGGAGAGGAAGGATCGCTTGTCGACCTTCTTGCCTTTATGGCCGGAGCGAACATTGTGCGGAGCCGTTGTTGCCGGCGGGACCGGGGACGGATTCATGATGTTCGAACCGGAAGGATCGCCGCCACCCCCGCCGCCGCCACCGCCGCCCGCGGCAAAGACCGGCGTTGCCAGCAGCGCTACGGAAACAACGACAAGCCTCACCAACCAGATCGATGATTTGATCATGCGTGCCTCCTCCTTTGGCCTTTACGCGATTGCGTGGGTGTCTGCTGAACCCCGCCCTGCGGGCGCTATTCCGAGTGCAGGCACGCGCTCACCTGACTGTGAGCGCCTTCGGCCGCCGGGCACGTGCCGAAACCGATGTCTTTAAAATCCCTCTAAGGTGCGTTACGCAGCGTGCCGCCAGCTTGACCTGCCGCCCCGCGATTGAAATTTAGAGCTTATGAGCAAAGTCAATGGAACGAAGCAGCCGTTGCCGCTGGGCCTGGTAAGGCGCGGCTATTCGGGCGTGATCCAGCACCTTTCCGCCGGCGAGGCCGGCTCCGCGCTGGACGATGTCGAGCTTGAGAGCCGGCTGATCGAGCTCGGCTTTGTCGAAGGCGCACGGGTCGAAGTGCTGCACGAGGGCATCGTCGGCGGCGATCCGATCGCGGTTCGTGTCGAGAACGTCACCATCGCGGTGCGCCGGCGCGAGGCCATGGCCATCATCGTCGCCTGAGGCGGCCGGATTTTTAGACATGGAAAGCTCTCTGATGCATCTTGCCCTGGTGGGCACGCCGAACAGCGGCAAGACCGCGCTGTTCAACGCGCTGACCGGCAGCCGGCAGAAGGTCGCCAACTATCCGGGCGTCACCGTCGAGCGCAAGGAAGGCTCCTTCGTCACGCCGCAGGGACGGCAGGTTTCCGTGGTCGACCTGCCCGGCACCTATTCGCTGCGCGGCCGCAGCCCGGACGAGGAAATCACCCGCGACATCGTGCTCGGCCGCACCGCGGGCGAAGCCTTGCCCGACCTCGTGCTGTGCGTTGCCGATTCCACCAATCTGCGGCTGACCATCCGTCTCCTGCTCGAGCTCAAGAGCACGGGACGCCCGATCGCGCTCGTGCTCAACATGTTCGATATCGCGACGCGACGCGGCATCAGCGTCGACGTGCCCAGGCTTTCGGACGCGCTCGGCGTGCCGGTCGTCACCTCGATCGCGGTGCGCAAGGGCGGCACTGCCGATCTGTTGCGGCTGACCGACGAGGTCCTGGCACGGGCGCCGGCCAAGCCGCGCGAAAATCTCTGGCAGCCGCTCTCGGTCTCCGAGTTGCGCGCGACGCAGCGCGAGGCCGACCGTATCATTGCCTCTTCCGTCAGCCTGCCCGCGCGGCCGGATACCTGGACCGCGCGGATCGATGCGGTGGTGCTGCATCCCCTCGGCGGGCTCGCGATCCTGCTTCTCATCCTGTTCGTGATGTTCCAGGCGGTGTTCGCCTGGGCGCAGCCGCTGATGCTATTGTTGTCGTCGGGCTTCGATGCCCTCGGCCAATGGGTGCATGATACCCTGCCCGCGGGGCTGTTGCAGAGCTTCCTGCAGAACGGCGTGATCTCCGGGGTCGGCAGCGTCATCGTGTTCCTGCCACAGATCATCATCATCTTCCTGTTCATTCTGCTCCTGGAGGATTTCGGCTACATGGCGCGCGCCGCTTTCCTGATGGACCGCATCATGGGCGGCGCCGGCCTGCACGGCCGCGCCTTCATCCCGCTACTGTCGAGCTTTGCCTGCGCGATCCCCGGCATCATGGCAACGCGGGTGATCGACAACCGCCGCGACCGCCTGACCACGATCCTGATCGCGCCCTTGATGACCTGCTCGGCGCGAATTCCCGTCTATACGCTGATCATCTCGGCCTTCATTCCGCCGAAGCTGATTGCGGGCTGGATCAACCTGCAAGGGCTCGTGATGTTCGGCCTCTATGCCGCCGGCATCATCAGCGCCCTCGGCGTGTCCTTCGTGATCAAGTTCTTCATGTGGCGCGACTATCAGCCGGCGCCTTTCATGCTGGAATTGCCCGACTACAAGATGCCGCGCGTGCGTTCTATTGCCATCGGCGTCTATAACCGCGCCAAGATGTTCCTGCAGCGCGCCGGCACCACGATCTTCTCGATGATGGTGCTGATCTGGTTCCTGGCGTCGTTCCCGCAGCCACCCATTGGCGCGCAAGGGCCTGCGATCAACTTCAGTCTGGCGGCCATCATCGGCAAGGTGATCGCGCCGCTGCTCGCGCCGGTCGGCTTCAACTGGCAGATCGCCGTCGCACTGATCCCGGGCATGGCCGCGCGCGAGGTCGCGGTCGCGGCCCTCGGCACGGTTTATGCGATCGAAGGCGGCAAGGAAGCGGCCGCGCAGATCGGCCAGGTGCTCACCACCAAATGGAGCCTTGCAACCGCGCTGTCGCTGCTTGTCTGGTATATCTTCGCCCCGCAATGCGCGTCCACGCTGGCCGTGATCCGCCGCGAGACCGGAAGCTGGCGCTATATGGCGCTCACCTTCGCGTATATGCTCGTGCTCGCCTATGCCGCGAGTCTGATGACCTACAACATCGCGGTCGCGCTCGGCGCAGGTTAGCCCCGCGCTTACCTGAAATAATGCACGAGAACCTGCAGGTCACCGGGCGAGGCCGCCTTGCCGCTCAGATCCGCGTCGATGACGCGGCGACAGACTTCGACCGTCGCATTGTCGCCGAGGTCGTTGGCTGCTTCCAGCACCAGCCAGGCCATTTCCGCCGGAGAGCGGTCGAGCTGTCCTTCGCCAGAAGAGCGGAAAAGCGCAGTATTCATGGTCGTATCCCCTTCCGGGTCCGGGTCCAGGCTTCAGTTCACGGCGAGCCGGGCCTCGTGGCCGGCGCTCGGTTCCGCAGCGTCGGTATCCCGGCGCGATTGGTAGAATTTGAGAACGCTCATCGAGGTCGCAGCGTTGAGCCGGCTGAATTCGCGTTCGAGGTCGTTCAGGTCGCGCGCCGTGATGCGGTGGTCCTTTGCGGCCACGAACAACAGCGCCATGGTGGTCTCCCAGGAGAAATTCAGCGCCTTGGCGAGAACCAGGAACATCTGCTGATCGCTGTTCACCAGGACCCGCTCGATGACGTCGACCGGCAGCGCGCAGAGCAGCGACAGCCCGATGGTGACCTCTTCGAGCTTGTGCGCCCGAGCGTAGCCGGCGATGCTGGCTTCGTTGAGATTGCCCAGCCGATGCTGCGCCGTCACCACGCGCTTGGCGACGAAGTAGCTCCGCGACACCGGGCCGAATTTGGATTGCAGCTCCCCTGCGACGCCGACGACGGAGGCGCCGATCGCCCCGACCATCTCCGGACGCTCGCGCTCCAGCCGCTTGCGCACGTCGTCGGTCGCCTTGGCTATGAGCTGCTGGAACAGGTGCCGCGGGATATCCTTGCGCAAGCCGAGTTGCTCGGCGAGGATCGAATCACCCTCGGCACGCTTGACCATGTGCAAGAGGCCGGGGCTGGAAAAGTTCGCGCCACCATTGCCGGCCAGCGAACTGACCACGGCGCGATTGCCGCGCGCGACCAGCGCGTCGGTCACGGATTCGCCGATCGACTTGCGCCTGGAGATCGCCAGCATGTGCGCCTGGCTCTTGCTCCAGGCATTGGCGATCAGCGTGTCGTCGTCGAGCTGGGCCGACTCCTCGAGCACGGGTCCTGCGACCTCGATCGCATCGTCGAATGCGAGCTGCTGGATGACATTGGCGGGCGCACCGTCGAAACGGGCGAGCCGCTCGGAGAGCTGCGCGCGGACTTCGACCTCGATCTCCTCCGCGAGGCGGCCGATGACGCTGCCGAAGGTCAGCACCTCCTCCTCGCTGTAGCTGCCGGCGATCAAGAGATCGGTCGCATGCCACAGGGCGCGCTCACGGCTCTCGGCCGTCCCGCGCGAGATTGCGTCGTCGAGATCCCGCAAATAAGATTTCGTCAGGCTCATTATCCAACCTTCAAGCGCGCCGGACCAGGCAAGCGCGTGTCCGCCTGTCATTCATAGCGAAGGGTTCCGACGATTCCGTAAAGCCGGATCAGCGCTGTTGCGCTCAAATTTCGTTCAATTGCAAGCGAGCCTGTTTACGCGCCGCTAACCCTGGCGCTCATTGGTGGGCCATTCCTTGCGAAAAGGCTGCGCCGCCTCCACGACCCAATCGCGGAACAGCATCAGGAGCGGGAGATTCCTCGCGCGCGGCGTGTGCACGAAATAGTAACCGGTCGATAATTGCAGCGGCCGCTCGGCCAGCATCCTGACCCGGCCCGCGCTGACGTGCGGGCCGATATAGGCCATGTCCATCAGCGCGATGCCGGCGCCCGCTATCGCGGCGTCGAGCGCCTGCGCCCGCGTCTCCACGGTCAGCCACCTCACCTTCGCCGGGAACGCACGCTCGGTCTTCTGCCATCGCGCCCAATCCATGAAGCGCGAGCGGGCCCGGATCAGGGCCATGCCATGCCCTAGCCTCGGGCGAAGACGCGCGGCGACAGACGGCGCCGCGACCGGCATCAGCGTTTCCTTGAACAACGGCGTCGCGGTCAATCCTTTCCACGCGCCGCGGCCGTGGCGGATGGCGCAATCGATGTCCTCGCGGCCGAGGTCGACCGCGCGCGTCGTGGTCGAGATCGCGACCTCGATGCGCGGATGCCGCGCCTGGAATTCTGCGAGCCGCGGGATCAGCCAGTGCGAGGCGAACGTCGTCACCGTCGATAGCCGGATCTGGCCGCGGTCGCGTTTGAACGGCTTGACCGCCGCCTCGATCCGCTCCAGCGCGTCGCCGACGGTGGCAAGCAGCCGCTCGCCGTCCTCGGTGAGAACGAGCTTGCGTCCCGCCTTGCGCACCAGCGCAACGCCAAGGCTTTTCTCTAGCTCGGCGATTCGGTGCGATAGCGCCGAGCGCGTGACGCCGAGCTGATCGGCGGCTTGCGCCAGGCTGCCAACGCTTGAGAGCGACGACAGTGCCGCCAGCGCTCGCGCCGAGGGGATCGCGGGACTTGTCATCTCGGCTTCTCCGATTGGTGAGATAATCTCACCAATCGCATGAGCGGATCAAGCTAGCATCCGATCCGCTTTCCAGGATTCAGGCCATGAGCATCAAGCATTTCAGGCAGCTTGCCGACTACAACCACTGGGCCAACAAGCGCATCTATGCGGCCGCACTGTCGATGCCGGACGAGCAGTACCGGCGCGCGACCGGCGTGTTCTTCGGCAGCCTGCATGGCACGCTCAATCATCTGCTGCTCACCGACCGCGTCTGGCTGAAACGGCTGACCGGCGAAGGAGAGCACCCGAACCGGCTCGATGCCATCCTGTTCGAGGACCGCAACGCGCTTGCCCGCGCGCGCATGGCCGAGGATGCGCGCCTTGCGCGCGTCATCGGCGGATACAGCGAGGCCGACCTAGCCGCATCGGTGTCCTACCGGACCATGTCAGGCGCGCCGCAGCAGCAGGCGCTGAGCGATATCCTGCTGCATTTGTTCAACCACCAAACCCATCACCGCGGCCACGCGCATGCCTGCTGCTCCATCGTTACCGGCAAGGAGCCGCCGCCGCTCGATCTCCTGATGTTCCAGCGCGGCATGCCCGCGCCGGAACTGGCTCTGTAACGCGCCGTCAGAAGCCGTGGAAGGGTGCAGGGAGCGCATCGAACAGCTTCAGGTGATCGAGATGAGGCACCGGCCCCGGGCCGACCTTGTCGCCGAGATACATCGTGGTATCCGCAGCCTCGCTGAAGCGCGGCCAGCGGGCAAGCCCAGCCGCATTGGGGCTGCCGGCATAGGCATAGGCCACCCAATAGCTTTGCAGATTGTCTGAAATCGCGCGGTCGGCGTTCGTCCAGTCGCGCTTGAGCACATCGAGCGTGCCGAAGATGTAGGGGTATTCGGAGCTGTGGAAGGTGCCGAGGCCGGCGGCGGTGTCGATCTCGTCATAAGTCACGCCGGCACGCAGCGGCTGCGGATGGCTGAAATGATAGAGATAGGCCGGGAAATTGTTCTTCGCATGCAGCCGCACCGCGGCCCAGGGCCCCCAGGCAAACAAGCTGTCGCGAACGAGCTCCTTGTTTGCCGTCTTGGCCTCATCATCGCTGCTCGCCGGATAAGCCGCGAGCAGGCGGTCGGCGATGTCCGGATACTTCTTCCGCACCCAGTCCTGATAGGCGGCGAGTGTCTTGGTATGCGGGAAGGTGTTGCCCTCATTGTCGTTCCAGCCTGCCATCAGCGGCAGCGGTGCTTCCTTGCCCTCGGAGTATACGGTGTAGGGATTTTCGGGCAGGAAATAGCCGTCGACGATCGGACCCATCCGCACCTTGGTCTCCAGCAGCTTCTCCGCCGGCACCTCGCGCAGCGCGGCGAGATTGCTCGCGCCGACCTTCTCGCCCAGCGCCTTGCCACCAGCTTCGGCGGTCGCGAGATCGGTCATGGTCTTGTTGGTGAAGCCGAGGCTCTCGGCGATGCCCCGTGCGAACAGCCCGTGTGACAACGGCGAGGCATAGAGATAGGTCACCGAGATCGCACCCGCAGACTGACCGAAGATGGTGACGTTGCGCGCGTCGCCGCCGACCGCAGCCGCGTTGCGCTTCACCCATTCCAGTCCGGCGACGATATCGAGCAGGCCGTAATTGCCGGAGGCGTGCTTGGGCGATTCCGCAGTCAGCTCCGGATGCGCCATGAAGCCGAAGATGCCGACGCGATAATTGATGGAGACGACGACCACGCCGCGCGCGGCAAGCCGCCTGCCGTCAAACACCGGATTGGCCGCGGAGCCCTGCTGAAAGCCGCCGCCATAGATCCAGACCATCACCGGCAGCTTGCCGTCGCGCGTCTCGGATGGCGCCCAGACGTTGAGGAACAGGCAGTCCTCGCTGCTCTGCTGGTCGCCCGCATATTCATAGTAGACCGAGGTCTTGGAGCGGCCGCCCTGCATGCATTGCGCGCCGAACGACGTCGTCGCGCGCGGCGCCTGCCAGCTTGCGACCGGCTGCGGCGGCTTCCAGCGCAGGGGGCCGACGGGTGGTGCGGCGAAGGGAATCCCGAGGAAGGCGCGCACCTTGCTGTTCAACTTGAATTTGCCGGTGATCGGACCGCTGTCGATCCTGACCGCAACGCCGGCACTCTCGGCGCGTGCGCCGCAAACGCCGAGCAGCAAGCTTGCCGCCACCAACGAGATTCTCAGCCGCATGGAAGCCTCCCTGTTTTGTTTTTCATAGTGCCGCTAAAGCGACGCGCCTTAGCTTCTTTGTTGGCGCATGATCTATTCGGAAAACCGCTGCACACTTTTCCGGATCATGCGCTAGGTGCGTGGAATCGAGAGCGGCCGCACCTCGCGCGCCTGCGCCGCCAGCCGGATCGCCGCATTCGCCGCGCCAAAGCCCTGGTAGTTGCGCCGCTCGACAATCTCGAAGAAAAAGCGGTCGTCGAAGATGTGGGTGTAGACCTGGAAGAATTCGCCCTCGCCTTCGCGGTCGTAGAGAATCCGGTTGGCGCGGAGTGCCGCCATGGTTACGGCATCGAGGTCGTATTTGGCCTCGATGTCGTCGTAGTAATTGTCGGGGATCTCCAGGAAATCCGCGCCGCGCTCGCGCATCTCCTTTACGCTTGCGAAGATGTCCTCGCAGGAGAAGGCGATGTGCTGCACGCCCGAGCCGAAAAACTCCGAGATGAAGCGCGCCGACAGCGTCCGCGTCGCGGCCGAGCCGTTGAGGATGATACGCAGGCTCTGCCCGGTGTTGATGATGGCCTGGCTCTGCACCAGCCCGCGCGGATCGGCGATCTCCTGCTGCGGCAGGCGCCTGAGATCGAGGATGCCGGTATAGAACAGGAGCCAGGACAGCATCTCGTCATAAGGCATTGAATGCGAGATGTGGTCGACCGCGCGCAGGCGATCGGCGGCAGCGCCGACGCTGCCCACCGCCTCGAAATCGGTGTCCCAGTTCTGGCCCTCGGTTTCGAGGAAATAAAGCAGGCTGCCGCCGACCCCGTGGATCGCCGGGATCTCCAATTCGCCCGGCCCGACCGGCGTATAGAAGGTGCGCGCCCTCAGCGCTTCGGCGCGCGCCATGGTGCGGCGCGCGTCGTCGACATCCAGCGCGATCGCGCAGACGCCGGGACCGTGGGTGATGTAGTGCGAATGCGCAAAGCTGTCGGTCTCGCAATTGATGACGAGCTCGACCTGACCTTGCGACCATCGCTCGACGGCCTTGCTGCGATGCGTGCCGGTCTTGCGGAAGCCGAGCTGGCCGAACAGCGCCGCAAGCTCGCCCGCTTTCGTCTCATTAACGGCGAATTCGACAAAGCCGACGCCGTGGCTTTGCGCCTTCGGCACCAACGCCTGGGCCGCTTGCCCCCACCCGTCCCTCCCCCGCTCGCGCGTTAGGGAGGGGGCAAGCTGATCCTCCAGCAGGGTCAGCGAGCGCATGCCGTCGATCGCGGTGCGCGCAGCCGAGCCGGCGCGGAACTGATCGTTGAAGATTTCCAGCGACAGCGGCCCGGCATAGCCGGTCGCGGCGATCGCCTCCATGAATTCAGGCACGGGCAGCTCGCCCTGCCCGGGGAAGCAGCGGAAATGCCGGCTCCAAGAGAGCAGATCAAGGTCGAGCTTCGGCGCATCCGCCAGCTGAACCAGGAAGATCCTGTCGGCGGGGATAGACCGGATCGCCGCGGTCGGCGTTGCGCGCGCCAGCGCATGGAAGCTGTCGAGGATGACGCCGATCGCTTTGTGGTCGGCGCGCCGCACGATCTCCCAGGCGTCGCGGTAGTCATTGACATGCCGGCCCCAGGCGAGCGCCTCGAAGCCGACCCGCAGGCCGCGCTTGGCCGCCAGCTCACCAAGCGCATGGAAATCCGCGGCCGCCCGGTCGATGCCACCGAGCGAAGCCGGCGACACATTGCTGCAGATCAGCAGGAGGTCGGCCTGCAGCTCGCACATCAGGTCGAACTTGCGCTCGGCCCGCGCGAAACAGCGCGCCCGTTGCGGCTCCGGCATGCCCTCGAAATCGCGGAACGGCTGGAACGCGCAAATCTCGAGGCCAAGGTCGCGGCAGAGCTTTGCAACGTCGGACGGATGTCCAGCGAAGGAGAGCAGATCGTTCTCGAAGATCTCAACTGCCTGGAATCCCGCCGCAGCAACGGCGCGCAGCTTTTCATCGAGTGCGCCCGACAGGGAGACGGTGGCGATCGAACGCTTGCTCATGCCGCACTGTCCTCCATGGCGCCGCCGAGGAACAATTGCCCGATACGGGGATCGTTCAGCACTTTCTCGGCCTTGTCGACGAGACGAGTCCGGCCGAGCTCGAGCACGATGCCGAGATCGGAGATTTCCAGTGCCGATCGTGCATTCTGCTCGATCATCAGGATCGAGACGCCGCGGTCGCGAAGGTCCTTCAGGATATTGAAGGTCTGCTGCACCATCAGGGGCGAGAGCCCGATCGAGGGTTCGTCGATCAGGATAAGCTGCGGATTGAGCAGCAGGCCGCGGGCGATCTCGAGCTGCTTCTGCTCGCCGCCCGACAGTGTCGAGGCCTGCTGCTTCGCCTTGGTGCGCAGCACGGGAAATTTATCGAGCGCGGCCTCGATGCGCGCCGGTAGGTCAGGGACGTCGGCGACGACCGCGCCGAGCTCGATATTGTGGCGCACCGACAACTCGGGGAAGATGTTGCGGCCCTGCGGCACATAGCAGATGCCGGCGTTGAGCAGCGCGCGCTGGCTCAAATTCGTGACGTCGCGGCCGCGGAAGATGATCTTGCCTTCGCGCAGCTTCAACAGGCCAAAGATTGCCTTAAAGACCGTCGACTTGCCGGCGCCGTTCGGGCCGATGATAGTTGTGATCGACCCGGCGGGCACCGTAAAGCTGGTGCCGTTGAGGATCGTCATCTTGCCGTAGCCGCCGACGAGATTTTGCACATCCAGGATCGTGTTACTCATCGTCATCGACCTTTAGTGCCCGAGATAGGCTTCGATCACGGCGGGGTTCTTGCGAATCTCGTCCGGCCGTCCCATCGCCAGCACCCTGCCCTCGGCCATCACCATGACGCGCGAGCAGAGCGACATCACGAATTCCATGTTGTGCTCGATCACGACGAAGGTGGCGCGCCGCTCACGGTTGATCGCAGCAAGCCGCTCCTTCAGGTCCGACAGCATCGATGGGTTGACGCCGCCGGCGGGCTCGTCGAGCAACACCAGCCGTGGCCCGCCCATGAACGCCATCGCAGCGTCAAGCAGCTTCTGCTGACCATAGGACAGGCCACCCGCCGGTTCGTTGGCGAGATGATCGAGCTTGAAGAATCCGATCATCCGATTGGCGGCATCCGCGAGCCCCGCGTCCGGGCGGCCGAACAACCGCGACATCATGCTGCCCTGATGCTCCTGGCCGGCGAGGATCAGGTTCTCCAGCACCGACAGTTTTGGAAACACCTGCAGCAGCTGGAAGGTGCGGCTGACGCCGAGACGATTGAGCTCCGACGGCCGCAAGCCCGTGACGAGCTTGCCGTCGACCTTGACCTCGCCCGCGCTCGGCATGAGCTGGCCGAGGATGCAGTTGAACAGGGTCGACTTGCCGCAGCCGTTCGGCCCGATCAGCCCGAGGATCTCGCCTTCCTGCACATCGAAGCTGACGCCATTGACCGCGGTGATGCCGCCAAAATGCTTCTTGATCTCGCTGACCTCGAGCACTGCGCTCATTGTGCCGTCTCCAGCCTCGATTTGGCGAGGGCGCGTTGCGCGGAAGCGACCTTGGTGCGGCGATCGGCGAGATAGCGATCGAGGATTCCCAGAATGCCGGTCGGCGACCAGATCAGGAGCAGGATCACCGCAATCGCATACAGCAGCAGATAATAGCCCTCGGTGAAACGCAGCCATTCCGGCAGCAGTACCGCGATCATCGCGCCGAGGAACGGACCGAAGAAGGAGCCGGAGCCGCCAACGATCACCATCATCAACAGATCCAGCGAGAGCGACAGGTCGAACGGAACCGGGTCGATGTATTGCGTCAGCGGCGCATAGATCGCGCCCGCGACGCCGCCAAGCGCAGAACCGATGGCGAAGGCCATCAAGGTGTAACGGCGCGTATCGACCCCGAGCGATTGCGCGCGGATCGGGTTCTCGCGCAGCGCCACGAAGGCGCGGCCCCAGGGCGAGCGGATCAGCCACCAGGTCGCTGATGTGACGAGGCCCAGCATGCCGAGACAGACATAGTAGAATGGCAGCGGCTTGCCGGTAGCGAACCCGAAGATGTGCGGCCGTGGGATATTGGAAATGCCGTAGGTGCCGCCGGTCAGCCAGCTCTCGTTGCGGAACACCAGGAAGGCGAGCGTCGAGAACGCCAGCGTGACGAAGGCGAGATAATGATGCTGCACGCGAAGCGCGGGATAGCCGAGCAGCCAGCCGATCGCAAAGCAGAGCAGCATCGCCACCACCAGCGCCGATGCCAGCGGCAGCCCGTGCGTGGTCATGATCGCGGCCGCGTAGGCGCCGACGCCGACAAAGGCGCCCTGCGCCAGAGAGACCTGCCCGGCATAGCCGAGCGTAAGGTTCAGCCCCATCGCCGCGATGGTCATCACCGCCCACTGGCTCAGGATGAACAGGCCATAGCGGCTGAAGCTCATGGGAACCAGGATCAGCGCCGCGACAACGGCAAGGCCGAGCGCGGGCCGGATGTATTTGCCGATCGCGCTCATACCGCGCGCTCCTCGGCGCGGCCGAGCAGGCCTTGCGGACGGAACAGAATGATCACGATCAGAAGGATCAGCGGCACCGCGGAGCGGTATTGCGTCGAGACATAGGCCGCCGAGAGATTATCGACGATGCCGATCAGGAGCCCGCCGGCAATCGCGCCGCGGATCTGATTGAAGCCCCCGACGATGGCGGCGATGAAGGCGGCTTGGCCCAGCACTTCGCCGCTGGAAAATTTTGCAAGATAGATCGGCGTGATCAGGACCGAGGCAACCGCGATCAGGAACGCGTTGATCAGGAAAGTCAGCAGGATCATCCGCGCCACCGGGATGCCGATGATGCGCGCGACGTTCGGGTTCTGCGCCACCGCCTGCATCTGCCGGCCGATGGAGGTGCGGTTCAGCAGTGCCGTGAGGCCGACCACGGCGGCGATGGCGAGCGCCAGCACGCCGAGGCTTTGCAGCGACACCGTGTGTCCGAGGATGGAGATTTCGCCCGCCGGCACGACGGAAGGAAACGGCGAGGCCTCCGCGCTGTAGAACTGCTTCACCGCCTCCTTGATCCCGGTCGCAAGCGCCATGGTGGCGATCGCAAGGGGCAGCACGCCGTGACGCAGCATCGGATCGACCAGCAGCAGCTTGAAGCCTAAGCCCAGCAGCATCATCGACAACACGATGCCGACCAGGATCGCGAGCCAGAACGGCGCGCCCGCATGCATCGCCGCCAGCATGAAGAACGCTGGCAGCATGACGAACTCGCCCTGCGCAAAGTTGATGGTCTGCGAGGTCTGCCAGAGCAGCGTGAAGCCGACCGCCACCAGCGCGTAGATCGCACCCATCGCCAGCCCCGCCACCACCAGGTCGAGCAGATCAGACATGACTCATTTCTCCTCGGCCACAGCCGGAACCCGCCAGGATAGGCCGCAAGCTCAGTGCAGCTTCGGCAGCACCTGCTTCACCACCTGCTTGCCGTTGACGACTTCGACCAGGAATCCCTGGCGATCGATGTCGCCGTTCTCGTCGAAGGTCACGTCCATCAGCATGCCGGGCTCGTCGGACGCCTTGATGGTCATGCCATGCAGCGTGTCGGCGATATGCTTCGAGTCGAGCTTGCCCATCTTGTCGGTCGCGGCCTTGACCATGTAGACCGCGAGGTAGCCCTTGATGCCGTTGTGATCGGGCACGTAATTGTATTTCTTCACGAAGCGGTCGCGGAACGCCCTGACGAGCGCCACCGGTGCGTCGGTGGTCAAGCCTACATGCCCGCGCGCGCCGTTGGCGGCGTCGCCCGCAAGCTCGATCACCTTCTGGCCGACCAGCGTGGTCTCGCCGATCAGCGGCGCGGTGACGCCCTGGCGCTTCAGTTCCTTCAAAAGGCGCGCGCTCTCTTCCTCATTGAGATAGATGAAGACCGCATCCGGCGCCGCGCCCTTGATCTTGGCGACGTCGGCGGCGAAGTCCGCCTGCCCCGCTTCGGTCGAGATGTCGGCAGCGACCTTGATGCCGAGGCGGCCGAACTCCTTGGTGATGACGTCGCGCCCGCCGCGGCCGAAATCGTTGTTGACCCAGACGACGGCAACCGATTTCGCTTTCAACTCGTCGTTGATGTATTTGGCGACCTTCGGCATCGAGGATTGCTGGCCGAACGAGGTGCGGAATACGAATTTGTCGCCAGCCTGCGTCAGCTCGGCGGCCTCGCCGCCCATGATTTGCGTGACGCCGGCGTCTGCCGCGAGCGCCTCCGTCACCTTCACCGAGCCGGAATAGCCGGGGCCGAGCAGCACATAAGGCTCGCTGTCGAGCGCCTTCTGCACCTGCGCGCGAGCCACGCCCGGATTGGACTGCGAGTCGGCGTGGGTGACCTCGATCTTGTGGCCCAAAATGCCGCCCTTGGCGTTGATCTCCTCCACCGCAAGATCGATCCCGTTCTTCCAGTTGGTGCCGACGGTGGCGCCCCCGCCGGAAAGCTCGGCGACGTCGGCGAGCTTGATCGTCTGCGCATGGGCGCTGCTGCCGATGATCGCCAGCATCGCGCCGGCCAGAATGAATGGCTTCATGTATGTCCTCCCTCTTTAATCGCTGGCGGTCTTGTTCCGGCCGCCTTGTCAAGCCGCGTATGAAGCGTCGCGCCGCGCCGCCATCACACGATCGAACGCATCGCCCATCACCGACACGGATGGCGAGAGCCCAGTGAACAATTCGAAGGCATCGGCGGCCTGGCAGATCGCGAGCTCTCGCCCGGTCATGATCCGCGCGCCGTTGGCCTTGGCCGCCAGCAACAGTGGCGTGTACAGCGGCGAATAGACGGCGTCAGCCACCCATAATCCGGCGTGCAGCAGCGCCTCCGGCACCGGCGTGCCGCGGTTCGGCAGCATGCCGACCGGTGTCCCGTTGACGAGGCCAACGGCGCCGTTGACCGCCGCCTCGACACTGTCGGCAGCCACGATGCCTTTTTGACCGTGCAACAGCCCGGCGAGCTTCTCCGCCTTCGCACGCTCGGCATCGAAGATGCGGACTTCGCTGACGCCGAGGCTCGCCAGCGCAAACGCGATCGCCTTGCCGACGCCACCCGCGCCGATCAGGGCCACCGGACCGTGACCGGAGTCCGCGACCAGACCGGCGGCCGCCCGCGCAAATCCAGTAGTGTCGGTGTTGTGCCCGATCAATTTGCCCTCGCACACCACCACGGTGTTGACGGCCTGCATCGCGGCAGCACCAGGCGCGAGCTCGTCGAGCAGCTCGACCACCGCCTCCTTGTAGGGATAGGTGACATTGACGCCGGCAAAGCCGAGCCGTCGCACGCCGTCGAGCATCGCGCGCAAGGCGGCGCGGTCGGCGCCCGCAACCTCGATGAGCTGATAATGCCCGCGCAGGCCCAGGGCTTCGGCCGCCGCCTCGTGCATCAAGGGCGAGGCGGAATGGGCGATCGGTGCTCCGATCAATCCGGTGAGCACGCGTCTCTCAGGGTAAGCTTTCGACACAGTCGCTATCGGGTCTCGCTGATGATGATCCTCACGCCCCGCGCAAGGTCATGTGAGTCCCGCGAACGATAGCGTTTCCCCCGTCTAACACAATTATCCATTTATCGCACAAACATAACATTATGTTATTTTTTCCGTTCTCGCGAATTAGCGACTTTTGCGGCCGTCTTGCCGGGCTCCAGCGCGCGCATTTCCGAGCGCAAAGCATCGATGAAATATTCGACATGCAGCGACAGCGAAGCGCCGCGCTTCACCGCGATATAGGTGTCGAACCGCGTCGGCTCGGCGATGCGGATCAGCTCGACGCCGGGATAGCCGCCATGGGCGACGGTGAACTGATCGATCACGGCGATGCCGAGGCCGGCCTTCACCAGTGCGCACACGGTGGTGCCGAAGCGAGCCTTGATGGTGATGTCGTAGCTCAGCCTGTTGCGCGCGAAAATGTTGCTCATGATCCGGCCATAAGGATCGTTGGGATCGATGCCAATCAGGGGATAGCGCGTCATCTCTGCCGCCGATACCTGCTTGCGGCCGGCAAGCTCGTGGCCGAGCGGCACGATGCAGAACAATTCGCCGGACGCAAGCGGCAGGAAGTCGAGGCCGGAATGGTCCAGCCGGTAGCTCATGGCCACACACTCGCCCTTTCCCAGCAGCAGATAGTCGATCGCCTCCTCGATCTTGAGGATGTTGATATCGATGCCGAGATCGGGGTAGCGGCGGCGAACGCGCTCGATCGCGCGCGGCACCATCACCTGCGAGATGCTGGGCACCGAGCCGACGCGCAGCTCCGACAGCGCGCCATGGCCGATCTTGGAGATGATGCCGGAGAGATCCTCGATCTTCTTGTAGACGCCGTTGATCTGCTCGAAGATGTTTTGCGCTTCCGAGGTCGGGAAATAGCGGCCGTTCTGGCGCTGGAAGAAGCGGATGCCGAGCGAGCGTTCGGTGTATTTGACGAGGCGGCTGATGCCCGGCGCCGACACGTTGAGTAGTTTTGCTGCGCCGCCGATGGTGCCGGTGACCATCACGGCGCGGATGACCTCGACCTGGCGCAGCGTCATCATTGAATCAAGATCCCCCGAGGGACCACCCCTCGCGCCAGCATAGGCGGCGTGCGCGCGATCTCAAGCCGGTCACGGCTGCGTAACCTGCGGCGTCAGCACCATCGGCGGACGTCGTGGCGGTCTTGGCCTGGCAGGAGCTGGCGCTGGCCCTGGCGCAGGCCGCACCTCGATCGGCGGCGGCAGCGGGGCCACCTGCTGGCTCATCAGCGGCGGCGCCGGTGGGACCGCCGGACGCGGCGTCAAGACCGCCTTCGGCGACAGGCGGCGCGGATCGCGGCCGGGCAGCGGCACGTCGTTCTGCGGCGGATTTGGCCGGACTGGTCCCGGCCCCGCCGTAGACGGTAACGCGGCGGTCGCAGGCGGTGCCGATGGCGGCTCGGCTGGCGGCGGCTCGCCGCGCTCGAAGGCGTCGAGCCGCTTCGTTTCGCGATCGATGGTGCGCACCGCAAGCCACGACGACAGCGAGGTGAGGTCGAGCGTCGGGTTGAGCGCATCCGGTGTTCCCGCCGCGAAAATCTGGATTTCCGGGCGGCTGCTCGCCGATCCGATCGAGTCGGCGGAAAAGCTTAAGCGTACGTCCGCCTGGTCGGCCAGCATGTCGTAGCCGCCTGAGACGATCACGTGCGCATTGCCTGATTGAAGCGTGGTGGCATCAATGCGCAGCCGGCCGTCGCGGATGTTGAAGGGGATTTGCGCGTTGGCAACGGGCAGTCTGCCCGCCGCCAGCACCGGAGCGACGAGCTGGCGCAGATGATTGTCGTCGGTGGGCTGGCCGGCATCGCTGGCATGGATCGCAACGTCGAAGGCGCGCGGATCGAGCCCGGGAATGCTGGCCGATTCCAGCGTCATGGTGCCGCTGCCCGACATCGCACCCGCCAGCGCCGCAACGCTGCGGCCCCGGCTCATCAGGGTCATCTGCATTGAAGCACGACCCGACGGCATCTTCATGCCGCGATAGCGCAGCGCGGTGTCGTCGACGCCGGAAAAATCGAGGCGCGAATTGACCAGGATGCCGTTGGGATCGGGCCTCGCGTCGATCGTCGCGCTGACGTCGCCGCCGCCGATCTTGCCCTTGAGCTGCTCGAAGCTCAGCGACTCCCCATCGCTCTTGATGACCCCGCTGACCGGAAGCAATTCGGCACCGCCCGGCAACGCCCCACGCAGCGCCTGAAATGCAACGCGGCCGCGCCAGCCCTTCATCAGGCCCGAGCCAAGCGGCTCGGTCGGATCTTGGCCGGCAGCGCCGATCGCGAGCGCGAAGGCCGGCGCGAGATCGAGGCGGTCGAGCCCGACTTCGCCGTCGACCGAGCGCTCGTCAGCAAGCGCCACCACGAGATGTCCACGCAGGCGCGAGCCGTCCGCGACGCTATCGATGTCATCCAGCGCGAGCTTGTTGTCGGCGAGCGAGGCGCGCGCGAACAAGCGGATATTCTGCGCCGACGCATCGGTCGGCTTGAGGCCGAACATCGGCGCGAGATTGACGCTGCGGACCTTCAAATTGACGCTAGCCTTCGGCGCGTCTCCCCACGGTGCGGCCGTACCCTGCACTTCCGCATCGATGCCGTCGCCCCACATCTTGGCATCGAGCCGCAACGGCTCGTGCCACACGCCGCTCACCGATCCCTGGAATTGCAGCCCGCCGTCGGTCACCGCAACCGCGCGATCAAGCCCGAGCAAGGCAAGCAGCGCCTCGCCCCGCTCCGCCGCGAGCTTCGTGTCGACGCTCACCTGGCTGCGGCTGAGCGCGTTGAGATCGAAGCTGCGTAGCGAGGCGAGTTCCGGCTTGGCCGTGATGGTGGCCGCGCCATTGAGCTGCGGCGCGTTGAGCTCGAGCGCGGCATGGGCGTCGGCCAGCGTCGCCTTGGCGGCATTTTTGCCGACGCTGAGCTGAAGTTTCAGGCGCGCCGGGCCCGGCGCGGTCGCCACCGCCTGCAGACGTGAGGCGAAGGACGGCGCGACCGGCGCAAGCATCGTCGAGAGCTGGCCGAGCGAGTTTGCGCTGGCGCTCAGCGCGAGGCGGCCGGTCGCTTCGGCCCGATCAAAGCTGCCGGAGCCTTCGACCGTCGCGCCGCCGGCTTGGCCGAACTTCAACTGGTCAAGCAGCAGCGTCTTGGCGCTGTAACCGAACTTGACGGCGAAGGGTTTGAGTTCCTGTCCGGCCGAGAGGGCACGGCCGATATCGAGCGAGACCGATGCTTCGTCGGGCCAGACCGCGTCGGGTCCCGCCAGCGATCGCACGAACGCGCGGGCTGCATCGAGATCGAGGCTCTCTGCTTTCAGCGCAGCCTCAAGCCGTGTGCCCCGGGGCGGTCGCGGAGCCGACAGGGTGACGCGGCCCTCGATAGCACCGCCGTCGATCTCGGCGTTCAGTGCATCGATCGCGATCCGGTCCGGGCTCGCGGTGACATCGCCGACCAGCCGAAACGGCTTCTGCGTGCGGCGAACCGCGTCGCCGCGGCCCTGCAGCCAGGCCAGCAGAATATCGGGATCGGCGGAATCGATATCGAGCGTGCCGGCGAAGCTGCCGGGCGGCACAGTCGACCTTCCGCTGTGTGTGAAGGAAATCTGGGTGGTGCCGGGCGCCCGTAGATCAAGCCGGTCAACCGCCCAGGACGAAGCATCGCCGCGTAGCGCCAGCGACACGTTCTGCAGCGGCCGTCCGCCCAGCATGATCTGTTCGGCGCCGGCTTCGATGCGCGTCCGGATCGGCATCTGCGGCAACTCCGACATCAGCATATGCAGCGCCGTCAGGAGGCGCGCAGCCTTGCCGCCACCGCCCTTGTTGTCCTTGTCCTTGTCATTGTCCTTGCCCGCGTCCTTGGCAAGAAACCGGTCGGCATCGAGCTGGCGCCCGGACAGCGTCGCACGCAACAGCGGCGACGCGCCGAACCTGACATCGCCGAGGCCGGTAAGCTTCAAGGCGCGGTCTTCCTCGCCATAGCTCGCCTCGATCTGCTCAAGCTGGGCCGCCGCGTGGTCGGCCTTGAGCTTCGTCACGACGCGCCAGGGCGTCGGCTCATGCTCGCTGCCCTCCTTCGGCGGCGGCGTCGCCAGCACCAGCGTGCCAGCGAATTTCGGCGCGCGCGCCTGGAAAGCAAGCTGGCCTTCGAGATCGATCGAAAGCGGCAATTCGGACGGATCGATGGTGAGGTGCACGCGGGTCGAGTTGCCGTCCGGATTCTGGCCGGAGGAGACGCGGAACGGATAGCGCGTACCGTCCACGGTGAAATTGCCGCCGCCGCGCACCGAGCCTGCGAGCGAGCGCACGTCGCCGGAGAAGGCGATGTCGTTCAGCTCGAGCGTGGAGCGGCTCGCCGCGTCGTGCAGCGCGATACGGCCGGTGAGGTTCAGCCGGTCGATCGAAAGCGACGCGAAATTGAAGCTGCCCTTCCAGGCCGGCCAGTCGACACGACCCTGCGGATCGAGGCCGAGATCGAGTGCTAGCCCCGCGACATTAAGCTGGTTGGCGCGCCATTGGCCACGCATCAAATCGCCGAGCGAGAATTCCACGTCGAGCTTGTCGGCGCGGATGCGGCCGAGGTCATCGGCCCCGCCGACCACGACCGAGCGCAGGCGCAGCGTCGGCGTCGGCAGCAGCCGCGCATCGAGCGCGCCCGCGACCCGCACCGGGGCGCCGATGATCTTGCTCGCCTCGGCCTCGAACTGCGGCCGGAACTGGTTCCAGTCGATAAAGAACGGCCCGATCAGCGCCGCAACAAGCGCAAGTATGAAGGCAATCGCCAGTCCGAGCAGGGTCGTCTGCACGGGGTCTCCTCTTGGACATCCCCGGCGCGGGCGACCCTCCCGCCACCGCCACGCTGGGGCTCTCCATATATAGAGGCAAGTATGGCGAAGTCACAGCACGCTAAAGTGACAGCTTGACGCTTTCGCACTCACCAGCTTGCGGGCAGCCGCTTCAGCCCGCGCAGCACGAATGTCGGCCGCCATTCCGGATTTTCCGGATCGTCCAGCGTTAGCTCCGGCAGCCGGCGCAGCAGGGTCGAAATCGCGATCTCCGCCTCGATCCGCGCAAGCTGAGCGCCCAGACAGAAATGGATGCCGCCGCCAAACGAGAGCGGTTTTACGTTGGGCCTGGTGACGTCGAGCCGCTCGGGTCGGTCCGGATAAACCGCAGGATCCCGGTTAGCCGAACCGAGCAGGCAGAGCACGCTCTCGCCCTTCGGAATGCGCTTTCCGCCGAGGTCGTCGATGTCCTCCAGCGCCACGCGCCCGGTCATCTGCACGGAGGAGTCGTAACGCAGGAATTCCTCGATCGCGTTGGTGATGAGCGAGGGATTGGCTTTGAGCAGCGCGAGCTGATCGGGATTGCGATAGAGCGCGAGCAACCCGTTGCCGATCAGGTTGACGGTGGTCTCATGGCCGGCGCCGAACAAGAGGATGATGTTGGCCGTCATCTCCTCGTTGGAGAGCTTGTCGCCGGCCTCCTCGGCCTGGATGAGCTGGGTGGTCAGATCGTCGCCCGGATTCTTCCGGCGCATCTCGAACAACTGCTCGAAATACATCCGCGCCATCGCGCCGCTGGCGTTGGCCTGGGCGATTTCCGCGGGCGTCAGCGGCACGGGATCGAGGATGCGCCCGCCATCGCGCGAGCCGTGATAGAACGCTTCGCGGTGCTCCTCGGGGATGCCCAGCATGTCGCAGATGATCGTGACCGGCAGGCGGAAGGCAAAATCCTCGATCAGGTCCATGCGACCCTTCTCGATCACGGCATCGATGGTCTGGTCCACGATCTCCTGGATGCGCGGCCGCATGTCCTCGACCCGGCGCGCGGTGAAGGCCTTCACCACGAGGCCGCGCAGCCGCGTGTGGTCGGGCGGATCCTGCTGCAGCATCCAGTGGCTCATGCTGCGGAAGATCGGCTCTTCCATGATCTTCGGCCCGTAGCGGCGGACGGTGCGCTCGACATAGTCCTTGCCGAAGCGCTTGTCGCGCAGCACGAGACTGACTTCGGCATGGCGGCTCGCCACGAACGCGCCATGCGCATTGACGTGCATGGGATCGGTATTCCGCAGCCGCTCGTAATGCGGATAGGGATCGCGGATGAAATCCGGCGCCAGCGGATTGAACAGCGGGTCGGCGGCCGTGGTCTGCACATGTTCGTTCATGGTGACCTTATCTCGGTTGCAACTCGATACACTGTTGTATCGAGTTGCATTCTGCCCTAAAATGCGCCGATGTCAAGACAGAGAACCCGTCCGACCCGAGACGAAACCTGCGACAAACTGTACGAGGCGGCAGCGCGCGTCTTCGAGGAACAGGGCATCGGCAACGCCAGCATCGAGACGATCGCAGCCGCGGCCGGCTTCACGCGTGGCGCCTTCTATTCCAACTTCAAGAGCAAGGACGAATTGATCATCGCCATGCTCGAGGACCATGTCGAGCGCTCGATCCGACGCAACCTCGACCTGCTGGCCGAGCACAGCAACATCGACGACTTCCTCGACGCGCTGAAGAACATGGACCGCAGCAAGCAGGATCCGCTCGGTCGCGCGCCCCTGCTCCACATGGAGATGATCCTTTTCGTCGCGCGCGCCGAGAAGCGCCGGCCTGAACTTGCAAAGCGGCTGCGGGCGCGGCGCAAGCTTGTGACCGATATCGTCGAGACCTCGCTGAGGAACGAAGGCCGCAAGGGCCTCCTCAACCCGGCCTGGACCGGCGCGATCCTGCTCGCGCTCGAAGACGGCTTCCGCCTGCACCGCCTGATCGATCCCGAGACGACGCCAGCGGACAGCTTTTTGCGCGCGATCTCCGATCTCCGCCGCGCACTTGGTATCATCGCGACCTCCTGACGCACGCGCTATTCCGCAGGCGCCTCTCTCAGCTTGCCGGCGACGGCGCGGACGCGGCCGGGCGAGGCCTGCCAGATCGCAAACGCCGACAGCAGGCTCACGGCAATGCCGATCGCAAACGCAATGGTATAGGTGCCGGTCAGGTCATGCAGGAGGCCGGTGAGCCACGGTCCGGCCGCGCCGCCTGCGAGCGCGGTGAGCATGATGGTGCCGAAGATGCTGCCGTAGTGCGGGCCCTGGAATATCTCCAGCACCACCGCGCCCATGATCGAGGTGAGCCCGTAGCCGAGCGCGCCCTGCGTGAACACCATGAGATAGACGAGCCACAGGCTCGGCTCGTATTTGAGCGCGATCAACGCGGCAAAGCAGATCGCAAAGCCGAGGCACGAGATCGCCCAGATCGCCTCGCGGCCTACTCGATCCGACGCGTGTCCCAGCACAATCTGGCCGGGAATGCCGAGCAGAGAGACGATGCCGAGCGCCCAGACCCCGACATTCGCCGAGAAGCCGATGTCGAGCAGGAATTTGGTCTGATGCACCTGCACCGCGTACCAGATGTAAAGCCCGCAGAAATAGCCGAGTGCGATCCACCAGAATCGCGCCGTGCGCAGCGCGCGCGGCAGGGTCCAGTCGGTTGCGGCCCAGACGGGATCGACAATGTTGGAGACGGGCTTCATCGATGCCGCATGCGGTGCGGCATCGCCATCCGGCTGCAGGCCGATGTCCTCGGGACGCTTGCGTAGCAGGAGATAGATCGGCGCCAGCACGATCAGCACCATCAATCCCATCGCGGTGCAGGCGGTACGCCAGCCGCTGTGCTCGATCAGGAACTGCACCCAGGGGAGCAGCGTGACCGAGCCGATGCCGACGCCGGCAAAGGCGATGCCCATCGCGAGCCCGCGGCGGCGGATGAACCAGTTCGGCAGGAACAGCGAAAAGCCGGAATAGCCGAGGCAGACGCTGCCGGCGCCGACCATGACGCCGATCGTGACATAGAGATGCCAGGGCTCGCTGGTGAGCGGCGCGAGCAGCAGCCCTCCTCCCATCAGCGCGATGCCGAGCTCCATCACCGCGCGCGGGCCGGCGCGATCCATCAGGCGGCCGATCAACGGGCTCATGAAGCCCGACACCACGAAACCGAAGGAGAAGGCGCCGGCGGTGACGCCGCGCTCCCAGCCGAACTCGTTGAGGATCGGCGGGAAGAACAGCGAGAACGCGGTACGCGCGTTGACGCCGATTCCCATCGTGATGAAGGTGACAACAACGACCACCCAGCCGTAGAAGAACGGAAGTTTTGGCGATGATTTTTCCGTCATGGCCGGCGCGTCCAGTGCTCGGCGTTAACGGCGCCCACCGGCGCCTCGCCCTTGATGATCGCGGCGACCTGGCGGACGGTCTCCAGCGCCTGATGCTCGATCGCCTGCGGCGTCAGCCCGCCGATATGCGGGGTTGCAATCACATTCGGCAATTTCGCAAGCTCCGGCGTCGGCATCTGGTCCGGCGCGCGACCGACATCCATTGCCGCACCCGCGATGCGATTGTCGCGGAGCGCCGCGGCAAGCGCGGCTTCATCGACGAGATTGCCGCGGGAGAGATTGATGAAGACAGCGTGGCTCTGCATGCGCGCCAACGCCGCCGCGTTGATCAGGCTTTCGGTCTGCTCGTTGGCGATCGCGAGGCACACGACATAATCGGCGCGGGACAAGAGATCGTCGAGCCGGACGTGCGTGATATCGAGATCGTCGATTGTCACGAAGGGATCGGCGACCAGCACCTCCATGCCCAATGCTTTGGCGAGCGGCGCGAGATAGCGGCCGATGCTGCCATAGCCGATGATGCCGATGCGGCTGCCGGAAAGCTGCCGCCCCATCACGACTTCGGGCTTGCGGCCGGCGTGATAATCCGCGGTCGCCCGCGAGACGCCGCGGGACAGATCAACCATGAAGCCGATCGCAAGCTCGGCGACCGCCGGCACGAAGCCGGGCGAGGCCCGCGTCACCAGCACGCCGACGGCGGAGGCAGCCGCGACATCGATGTTGCGGATATCCACGGCGCAGCGGACTATCGCGCGCAGCTTCGGCAATTGCGGAAAGATCTCGCCCCTGCCCTCGGTCACGCGATCGGCGACGATGATGTCGACGCCGGCAGCGGCCTTCACGAGGCCGACCGCGTCGAGCGCTTCGCTGCCCTCATGCAGCTTGACGTCGGCGATGGCGTGCAGACCCTTCAGCGCGCGTTCGCCGTAATATTGCCGCCGGAAGTCCGGCGTGGGAGTCAGCAGAACTTTCAAGATGTCCTCAAGCTCTTTGTTTGCGCATGATCTTTTCGGAAAACCGCTTCACACTTTTCCGGATCATGCGCTAGTAACCGAAGGCTCGCGGCAGCGCGGTCGAGATCGCGGGCACGAAGGCAACCACGAGCAGGCACAGGAACAGGAGCCCAAGATAGCCCAGGATCGGCTTCACCGTCTGCTCGATCGGTACATTGCCGATCAGGCATGCGCCGTAAAGACCAAGGCCCAGCGGCGGCGCAAACAGGCCGATTCCCATCGCAATCACCAGCACCACGCCGAAATGCAGGGGATCGACACCCAGTTTGACAGCAACTGGCAGCAGCAGCGGCCCGAAAATGATCAGCGCGGCGGCGCCCTCCAAGACGGAGCCCATCACGATCAGCACCGCGATGGACAGCAGCATGAACAGCCAGACGCCGTTGGACTTCGACAGCGCCAGCATCATGTCGCCGACCATGTGCGGCACCTGCTGCAGCGTGAGAATGAAGGCCAGCGATTGCGCGGCGGCGACGATGAACAGCACCAGGCCCGAGCGCGTCGCAGCGTGCACAAAGCTTTGCGTCGCGGATTTAAGGCCGAGCTCGCGGAACACCACACTGCCGATGACGACGGCGTAGAGCGCGGCGAAGGCGGAGATTTCGGTCGCGGTGGCAAAGCCGCTCTTGAAGCCAAAGAAGATCATGAAGATCAGGCCGAACGAGGCGATCGCGCCGGTCCACAGGCGTGATACCGCCGCACGCGGTTCGGCTTCATCTGTTGCAGCGGGCCGCCTGCCAAAGATCACGCACACCGTAATCAGCGCCAGCGCCATCAACAAGGCCGGCAGCAGCCCGGCGACAAACAGGCCGCCGATCGAGAGGTTGGCGACGAAGCCGAGGATGATGAGGTTGATGCAGGGCGGAATGGTTTCGGCCATGACGGCAGACGCCGCGAGCAATGCGACCGCGCTGCCGGGATTCTGCCGCGTGCGCCGCGCGGCCGGGATCAGCACCGAGCCGACGGCGGCGACATCGGCCATCTTGGAACCCGAGATGCCGGAGAACAGCACCATGGAGGTGACCATCACGACGTTGAGTCCGCCGCGCAGTTGCCCGACCCCGCGCTGCAACAGCTCGATCAGCCGCACCGACATGCCGTTGGCTTCCATGAGGTAGCCGACGAGAATGAAGAAGGGGACCGCGAGCAGCACGAAATTATCGATGCCGCGCGCCATCTGCTGGGCGAAGATCACGCCGGGCAGCGTGCCCTCGACCCAGATGAAGGTGAGCGCGGCCAGCGCCAGCGCGAAGCCGATCGGCAGGCCGCCGAACAGCGTGACAAAGAAGCCAACGAGCATCAGTGTTCCCGACGAGGGCACCGAATCGGGCGCAAAGTGGTCCCAGGCCAGATAGAGACCGACGACGAGCGCGGTAGCGATGACGGCGGAGGTCATGTCGCGCAACGGGCGCGAGCGGAACGTGTCGAGCGCAAAGATGGTCATGAGCGACGCGCCGACGCCCATGGGATAGAACGTCAGCTCCAGCGGCAGGCCGGAGCCGGTGGTCTGGCCGACCGTCAGGCCGCCGAGCTTGATCGCGTTGAAGGCGACATAGCCCGCGATGATCGTCATCAACAGCGCGGCAACGGCATCGATCACCGCGCGCGCTTGCGCCGGCAGCCTGCTGATAAAGAACTGGACGCCGGGATTGTCGCCGCGTGCGAGTGCGCTCGCCGCGCCAAAGAAGCTCGATCCCACCATCAAGCCGCGGGCGACGTCATCGGACCATTCGACCGGCGCGTTGAACCAGTACCGCAGCGCCACCGAGACGCAGACGACGAGCAGATCGGCCGCCAGCATCAGCGCCGCGATGGCATCGCTGACGACGAGCAGCGCGGCGATAATCCAGTGACGGCCAGCGGGCGCGAGGGAGGCCGGTTTGCCGGCCGCGACCTGACCGCTCGCCACCGCGCCTGTCATTTCACTGTCCTTCAGGCTTGGGTCGCGCGGATCGCGTCCACCACCGGCTTGGCCTCCGGGTGCGCCTTGATGAAATTGTCGGTCTGCGGCAGCACGCGCTTGCGGAACGCCTCCTTGTCGCATTCCGTGATAACGACGCCCTTACCCTGGAGGTCCGTCATCGCCTCCTTCTCGACGGCGAGCCCGTGCGCGCGGGTATCGACCGCAGCCTTCTGCGCGGCGTCAACAAAACCTTCGCGCAGCTTCGCATCCATGCGCTGGAACGTTGCATCGGAGAAATAGATCGCGAGCGGCGAGAAGTTGTGCTGCGTCAGCGTATAGTTCTTTGCGGTTTCGTAGAACTTGCTGGCGAGGATCGTCGGCGGATCGTGCTCGAGGCCGTCGAGCACGCCGGCCTGCAGCGCGGTGTAGATTTCGCCAAAGGCGAGCGGCGTTGCGGCAGCGCCCATCAGGCGCAGGCATTCGGTGATGATCGGATTCGGCAGCGTCCGGATCTTCAGGCCCGCGAGATCCTCCGGCGTCTTCACCGGCTTCTTCGCCAGTACGCTGCGCGCGCCGAAATTATAGGCCCAGGCGATGACGCGGATGTTGGCGCCCTTCAAGAGTGCCTCCTCGATCGGCTTCGCTGCGCCGCCGTCGAACGCCTTGGTCTGCTGCGGGAAGCTGGTGAAGAGGTAGCCGAGGTCGAAGGTGCCGACCAGCGGCACGAGGTTGGCCGAGATCGACGAGCCCGACACCATCATGTCGATCACGCCGAGCTTGACTGAATTGATGACGTCGATTTCCTGACCGAGCTGATTATCAGGGAAGAAGGTGACATCAACCTGCTCGCCGAGCCCGTTCGCCTTCAGGCTCCTGACGAGGTTGTCGTAATAGACGCGGCCGTTGGCGAATTTGGGATCGTTCGGCAGCGACGAGGAGCACTTGAGCTTCAAGGTCGCCGCTTCGGCGCGGCCGACGATCGCGGGCGAGAGCGCGATTGCGCTTGCGGCGGCTACTGAAGATTTCAAGAGCGTGCGACGGCTTAACGGCACGATTGTCATGGCGTCCTCCCGCATTCTTGTTCCAGGCGCGATTCATCGCCGGGGCTTGTTGCATCGACTGTAGGGCCAAAGTCTCGGGCCGGGCAAGGCCGCGCACCATTCCCGATCGGGTATCGATCAATGCGCGCTGCGCATTGATCGATGACGTGACGCCATGCGTTATGCTTGCTCTCTCCGTCGTCATTCCGGGACGCGCACTTGGCGCGGGCCCGGAATCCATAACCACAACTCGGGATTATGGATTCCGGGCTCGCCACTTCGTGGCGCCCCGGAATGACGATTGAGAATACGCTCGCGTCCCCGCGGCAGGATTTGCCCGAGTTCTGCCCAATCATCACGCCCTCGAAATTAAGAGGGCGCAGGGAATGCCGGGTGCAGGCCGCACCCGCGCGCCTTGCGTGCAAGGAAAGTGCACTTACGCACGCAAGCAACAACAGGGCAGCCAAATCAACCGGCATTCCCTGCACGATGGTGTACGGCTTATACGCGCTCTCCCCGGAGTGCCGGGCTTGATAGCCTCCGTCGCCCTGGAATCATCAACCAGGACTTGATGCCAGCGTCGGGGCATCGGGACCACGCGACTTCGCCGTCCGCTTAGGCGTCACTCGTCAGTTGATGCCGTCGCGTCCATCGCATCCCGCTGCCAACACTCGTGACGATCGCGAAGCGCCCCTCCTGGAGAGCCGCGGGACGGCGCGGAGACAACCACATCTTTCCGAAAAACGGAAGCGAAATATTTTTTGCGAAGGGGCTTGACATTACTTCTGATAAAGCGAAGCACTGCCCGACGGGCAAATCAGTTGGCGCAAGCGGGGCTCTCGTGTCCGCCTCTGTCGTTCAGGCTTGACGTCCAGATTTCCTTTGCGGCTTGGACGCTCGTCGCGGACTACGACGCTTCCAGCGCATGGCTTTCATGACCGAAATAGGCGCGCTCCAGCCGCTTGGGCAGGTCGGACTCGGACGTCGGCGCCTCCAGCGCGATCTGGCCCTGGACCAGCGCATAGACGCGGTCGGCTGCGGCGAGCGCCTTTTCCAGGAGTTGCTCGACCAGGATCACGGCGGTGCCCCGCTGCTTCAACTGGCCGATCACGTTGAGCACGCGGTCGACCAGCACCGGCGACAGGCCCGCGGAAGGCTCGTCCAGCATCAAGAGCCGCGGCCTTCGCACCAGGCCCTGCGCCACGGTCAACATCTGTTGCTGCCCGCCGGAGAGCGCGCCGCCGCGCTCGTTCCGCTTCACTGCGATCTCGGGAAAGAACGACAGCGCTTCCTCGACCCGCCCAGCGCGCTCGGCTCGCGGCAGGTCGTAGCCCGCAAGCAAAAGATTGTCAGTGACCGAAAGCTGCGTGAACACGCGATGGCCTTCGATGACATGCACGAGGCCGGCGCGCGTCGCCTCGCGCGGCATGATTTTGGTAAAGTCGCGGCCGTCGAAGCGCACGTCGCCGGCGTTGACCGGCAACAGGCCGGACACTGTCCTGAGCAGCGTGGTCTTGCCGGCGCCGTTCGGCCCAAGCAGCGCCACCACCTCACCCGCCGCGATGGAGAGATCGACGCCGTGCAGCACGCGGATCTTGCCGTAGCCTGACTCGAGCCGCGCCACAGAGAGCAATGGTTCAGCCGCCGAGGTAAGCACTGACCACCTCCTTGTGAACGCGAATCTCGGTCGGCGTGCCGGCCGCCAGCGTGCGGCCGAGATTAAGCACGGTGATGTGGTTGCAGATATCGAAGATCAGGTCGGCGTGGTGCTCCACCAGCAGCACACCGACGCCGCGCGCGGCAATCGCCTTGATGAGCTCGCCGAGGCGGTCGATCTCGTCGACGGACAGGCCCGCGGCGGGCTCGTCGAGCAGCAGGAAATCCGGATCGAGCATCAGCGCACGCGCGATCTCGATGAAGCGAAGCTCGGAATGCTGCAGACGATCGATGCGGACGTCGGCGAGGTTCTCCAGACCAACGACGGCAAGCAGCGAGCGCGCCTTCGCCGCGAACATCCTCTCGTCTTGCCGGTTGCGCGGCAGCGCCAGCAAGGCCTCGACAAAGCTCGCCTTGCCCTCGACAGTGCCGCCGATCATGACATTCTGCAGCACCGAGGCCTCGCCGATGATGCGCGGGGTCTGGAAGGTGCGCGCAATGCCGCGCGTGGCGCGCAGCGACGGCTGGCCGGCCGGCAGCGGGTCGCCACCGAGCGTCATGCTGCCGGCTTTTGCGGCGTAATAGCCGGAAATGACATTGAGCGTCGTGGTCTTGCCGCTGCCGTTGGGGCCGATCAGGCCATGAATCTGGCCGGGCGCGACGTCGAGGTCGAGGCCGTCGATCGCCTTCACATTGCCGAAGCTCAAGGAGACGCCGCGCAGCGACAGCGCCCTGCCGCCCTTGCTTCGCCGCACGATGTCGGCGAGCGCCCCAGGACGCGGCACGATGGCGCGGTTGCTCGCAAGCGGACGGCGATTCCTGAAATCGAGCAGCGCGGCGATGCCGCCCGGCATCACCAGCACGATCAGGAGCAGCAGCAAGGCGTAGAGGAAGGTCGACCACTCGGCGAGCGGGGCGGCGATCTCCGGCAGGATGGTGAGGATCATGGTGCCGAGCAGCGGCCCCAGGATCGAGCCGCGGCCGCCGATCAGGATCGCGATGAAGAACAGCACCGAGAGGTCGAAGGTGAACGCATCCGGCGTGATGTAGGTCTGCAGCGTCGCGAACAATCCGCCGGCGACCGCCGCGCAGCCGCCCGCGAGCAGAAAGATCGCGATCAGCATCTTCGGCTTGGAGATGCCGGTCGCCTCCGCCGCGACCTCGGCGTCGCGCACCGCAATCAGCGCGCGGCCAAAGCGGCTGCGCGCGACGTTTGCGGTCAACCAGGTGGTGAAGGTGGCAAAGCCGATGCAGAGGAAATAGAAGCCCCAGGCGGTATCGAACGGCGCCGGGAAGACGGGCCCAGCAATGCCGACGCCACCGCCGGTGACGCTCTGCCAGGCGAGCGCGATCTGGGTGACGATGGTCGCAAAGCCGAGCGTCGACATCGCGAAATAGAAGGTGCGAAGCCGGAGCGCCGGCAGGCCGACGACGACGCCGAAGATCGCGCCCACGACCGCCGCGATCGGCAACGCGGCGAACGCCGGGATCGCGGGCATGACATTGCCGGCGACCAGCACGCTCGTCGCGTAGGCGCCTAACGTCAACAGCGCGACATAGCCGATCGCGAGATGGCCGGCGAAGCCGACAATCAGGTTGAGACCACTGACCAGCACCCAGTAGATCGCCATGCGGGTGCCGATCAGCGCCCAGTAGTCATTGCCGACCAGCGGCAGCAGCAGCGCGAGCGCGAGGATACCGAGGAACGGCAAGGCGTTCGTCAGCGCGGCGCGCCAGGTAGCGGCTTCAGTGCGCTCGGGCAAGGACGCGGTGACCGCAGTCATCACACTCTCCGCGCGGTGGCGCCGCCGAACACGCCTTGGGGCGCCGCCAAGAGGACCACGATGAACAGCGTGAATACGGCGACGGAGGAGAAGATGCCCCCGACCAGGAAGTTCGCCGCCTGCTGAAACAGGCCGAGCGCGAGCCCCCCGATGATCGCGCCGCGGTTATTGCCGAGCCCGCCGAGCGCCACCGGCACGAAGCCGTAGAAGTTCAACAACGCGCCATTGGCGAAGAACGCCAGCAGCAACTGCCCGCCGGAAAATCCGGCGATGCCGCCGATGATGCCGGCGAGCGCATAGCTTGCGATGCGCAGGTTCCGCTCCGGCAGACCGAGCGCGCGTGCGGCGAAATTGTCTTCGGCGATGGCGAGGAACGCGCGGCCGACCAGCGTGCGGCGGTAGAGATATTCCAGCGCCAGGATCGTGATCGCGCAGGCTGCCACCGGCAGCCAGAATTTCTCGTCCCAGACGCCGCTGCCGAGATTGACCAGGTGCGGAAACGGCTGCGGCTCGGTGCCCCATTTGATCGCGGCGACCTGCTGGATCATCAGCGCGACGGCGAGCGTCGACAGCACGTAGAGATGCTGCTCGAGGCTTTTCAGCACCGGCCGCACCGCGATGAACTCGGTGATGACGCCCAGGATGGCGCAGAGGGCGAGCGTGAGCAGGAAGCCGGCCCAGATCGGGAAGCCAAGCTTGAGCGTGAACATCGAGCCGAACACGCCGCCCAGCATCGCAAGCTGGCCTGCGGTAAAGCTCATCACCCGCGAGGTCGAGAACATGGTGTTGTAGGTGACGCCGACGAGCGCGTAGACCGCGCCCGCCGCCAGCCCCGATGCGATAATGGAGGAGAGCATGGACTGGCTTCCTCTTCGGCCACCTAAGTGTAACCCGGCGCCAGCGCACCCACGCTGCCCAATAGAACGTCACGGCGCGAAATGGCCATGGGATGCTCCCTGGTTTCCCCTGTGCGGCGCCCGTCTTGGCTCGCGGGCGTTCCGTCCCTTTGGTCTGTTTGTTTCTGTTTATTCTGCTTATGCGCCTTAACGGCCGGATGGTTTGCGAAAGGATTTGAGCCTGTGGCAGGGAGAATGTCCAGAGCCCGGGCGCGCATGCCGGCATCTCATAGCTGCCACGCTTTGCTCATCGCGCCACAATGCGCGGCACTCAGCCCGTCTGCCGTGCGCAACAGCGCATCTCGTCACGGCCGGCCGCGCCTGCAAAATTCTCAAGCGCGCGTGAGACTTGGAATAACAAAGTGGAATAACAAAAAGGCTGCGAGACAGTCTCCCGCAGCCTTGCCTCGTTGTCTTCGTTCCGCTCTCAGCGCGAATGCGCGCCGCTCCACTGGTTGCCGGCCGGACCGGCTTGCTGCGTGAAGCGGAGCGCGAAAGCGCCGTCGCCGAGCAGCGCCTGCGCCACCAGCGCGACCGCCCACACCGCGGGATATTCCCAGCCGCCATGCGGGTTGGTGAAGAAGAAGCCGTTCGCCGCATGCACAGTGACGATCGCGCCTACCAGGATCGGCACGCCGGCGAGCGCCGCATAGCGGGTGAAGAGCCCTAGGATCAGCGTGACGCCGACGACGACTTCGACCGCGATGACGAGATAGGCGAGCTCGCCCGGCAGGCCGACGCTGCCGAAGAATTTTGCCGTCCCGGCGGGCGTGAACACGAAAAATTTCAGGCCGGCATGGGCGAGGAAGAGAGCGCCCAGCGTGACGCGCAGCAGCAGCGCGGCGTAAGGCGCGGTACGGGAATCGATCATCGGAGGTCTCCTTTGGCTAGGCCTCCTCCTATGATCTATTTTGGTTTTGAAGATAATCAGCTATTCTAGGAGAACAGCTCACACCAAAAGAGTGAGATCGTGCTTGACCGCCTGACCAGCCTGGAAATCTTTGCCAGGGTCGCCGCAACCGGCAGCCTTTCCGCGGCGGCGCGGGCGATGGGGCTGTCGCAAACCATGGTCACCAAGCATGTCACTGCGCTCGAGGCGCGGCTCGGCACGAAACTGTTTCACCGCACCACGCGGCGACTCTCGATCACCGATGCCGGCCGCCTCTATCTGGAATCCTCCGAGCGGATCCTCGCGGAGATGGAGGCGGCCGATGCGGCCGTCTCGGATGAACGCGTCGCGCCGCGCGGCCTGCTGCGGCTCAACGTGCCCGTGGTGTTCGGCATGCGGCAGATCGCACCGCGATTGCCGGAATTTGCCGAACGCTATCCCGAGGTCACAATCGAGCTGGGACTCAACGATCGCCAGGTCGACCTTGCCGAAGAGGGCTGGGACCTCGTGATCCGCATCGGCAAGCTCAACGAGTCGAGCCTCGTCGCGCGGCGGCTGGCGCCCAACCGGATCGTGCTCTGCGCGGCGCCCTCCTATCTCGCCAAACACGGCACGCCGCGCACGCTCGCCGACCTCGCCTCGCACAATTGCCTCGGCTACACGCTGCAGCAGCAATCGAGTGTGGACGAATGGCTGTTCGGCACCGACGGCGACATCCGCGTCCGCATCAGCGGCAATCTGCGCGCCAACAACGGCGATGCGCTGTGCGCCGCGACCGTCGGCGGCCAGGGACTTTCGTATCAGCCCACCTTCATCGTCGCGGACGACGTGCGCGCCGGACGGCTGGTCATCGTCCCGCTCGATCAGCCCGACAGGCTGTCGGCGGTGCATGCGGTCTACCTGCCCGACCGCCGCCCGCCGGCGAAGGTGCGCGCCTTCATCGATTTTCTCGCAGAGCACTTCTCGCCCGAGCCGCCCTGGGACCGCGGACTGTTCTGACGGGACGCAGCGCGCGCCGTGTCCTGATCGGCGCGCGCGAAAATGCTGTAGTCTGGCCGCAACGATATCGTACGGAGGAATCGAAGCCATGGCGCAAGAGGTGCGAACCGCAAGACGTTGGCCGCTGTTTTCGTCGCTGGCATCGTGGCGGCCCGCGTTCCTGCCGGCGGACCTGATCGCAGGCCTGACGCTCGCCGCGATCGCGATCCCCGAACAGATGGCCACTGCCCGGCTCGGCAGCTTCCCGCCACAGATCGGCTTCTTCGCCTTCGTCGCGGGCTCGGTCGGCTTTGCCATGCTCGGCAGCAACCGCTTTCTGTCTTGCGGCGCCGATTCCACCATCACGCCGATCTTTGCCGGCGGCCTTGCGGCGCTGGCCGCCACCGGCTCGCCGGACTATTCGGCGCACGCGGTCGCGCTCGCGCTGATCGTAGGCCTCATTCTGTTGGCAAGCGGCTTCTTCAAGCTCGGCGGCGTCGCCAACCTGTTGTCGGTGCCGGTCACGGTCGGATTTCTCGCCGGCATCTCCGTGCACATCATGGTCTCGCAATTGCCGGGCGTGCTCGGAATCGCGGAGCCGAGCGGACCGACGCTCAATCGCATCGGTGCGATCGCGCTGCATCTGGGGCAGGCCAATCCCTATGCCCTCGTCATCGGCTTCGGCGTGCTGGCCGTCGTGATCGTCTCGGAGAGGATCAGCGCGAGGATTCCCGGCGCGCTGATCGGCCTCGTCGCCGCCACGCTCGCGGTGATCGTCCTGGGCCTCGAAAGCAAGGGCGTGAAGGTGGTCGGCGCGGTGCCGGCGACGATGCCGAGGCCGACGTTGCCCGACATCACGGCGGAGCAGTGGGTGCGGCTGGTGCCGCTCGCCTTCGTGATCGCGGTCGTGGTGATGGTGCAGACGGCGGCGACCACGCGATCGTTCCCGTCAGATCCCGACAAGCCCGCCGACGTCGACCGCGATTTCCTCGGCGCGGGCGCCGGCAGCATTCTGGCTGGCCTCTTTGGCTCGTTCCCCGTCAATGCGAGCCCGCCTCGTACCGGGATCGTCTCCGAAACCGGCGGCAAGTCGCAGGTCGCGGGCCTTGCGGCTGCCGCCATCGTGCTGGCGCTGCTCGCCTTCGGGACGGGACTGTTGAAACGAGTGCCGGATGCGGCGCTCGGCGGCATCCTCCTGTTCGTGGCGCTGCGCATCATCCGCGCCAGACAGATGGCGACGATCTTTCGGCAGTCGCCGGCGGAGTTTCTATTGATCCTCGCGACCGCAGCGCTGATCATCGTGCTGCCGATCCAGCAAGGCGCGGGGCTTGGCATCATCCTGTCGCTCCTGCACGGCATCTGGAGCACGACGCGGGCGAAACTCGTCGAGTTCGAGCGCGTCCCCGGCACCACGATCTGGTGGCCGAAGATGCCGTACACGGAAGGCGAGCGCGTGGCGCGTGTGGCCGTAGTCGGCCTGCAGGCGCCGCTATCGTTCCTCAACGCGCCGGCCTTCCGCAGCGAGGTGATGGACGTGGTCCGCACCGCGGCGCCGAAGCTCGTGGTGATCGAGGCGAGCGGCATGGTGGAGATCGACTTCACCGCCGCGCAAGTGCTGCTCGATATCTTCAAGGAGTGCGGCGAGCAGCAGGTCACGGTCGCGCTGGCGCGGCTCGAATCGACCCGTGCGCAGGATGCATTCGAGCGCTTGCGCCTCTATGATGCCTTGCCGAGGGAGCACGTGTTCCACAGCGTCGAGGAAGCCGTCCAGGCGCTAGCGAAATAGGCGCGATGCGAGAGGACCGCAACCTCCCTTTTTCAAGGGGAGGTTGGGAATTTCTGCTCGTCGCGCGCTACTTTTTGAGCGCAGCGCGCGCGGTTCTGACGTAATTCATGCACTCGGACCAATCCTCCTCGCCCGCCTCCAGGTCGGTATCGCTGAGCGCCTTGCGCAAGGTCTCCAGCACGGGCTTCGGATGGTTCTTCTTGAGCTCCGCCTTGATCATCGCGACGCCTTTCTGGCAATCGGACTTGTCGTCCGCCATGGCCGCGGTCGCGTTCATCATCGCGGCCGCCGCAGCGAGTATCAGGGCTGAACGCAGCATGAGTTGTTCTCCTTCAGTCTTGGATCGAACGAATGTCACCCGCTCACGGTAGCAGCTCGGGATGCTCGATCAGCATGGGGTCCCGGATCGCGGGCGCCTGGATGGCGCGGAACAAGATGCGCGCGGTCCTCACATCGCCCGCCGTGAGGCAGAGGTCGACGATCTCCCTGACCGCGGCGTCGCGCATCAGCGCGTCCGATAGCTTCATCGCGATTTCCATCGCAGCCTTGGCGGCGCGCTGATAACGCGCAGCTTCCACCTCATGTTGCTTCTGCTCCGACCGCTTCGTGTCGTCGGCGCGGGCAGCATGGCCGCCGACAAATTCGGCGCTGTCGGCCGCGGAGCGGCAGATACTGCGGATCCTCTCCGCCGCCTCGATGTCGCCGAGCGGCCATTGAATGGGCTCATCCCAGACCTCGGCTGGCTTCTGCTTGCCGAACCACCGCATCGCGCCGCCCCCGACGTTTGTGGGGCTCAGCATAGAGGACGGTCAAGCAATCGGCGAGGCGGTTTTGTGACGCCCGCGTGGCGCGCCGAAGTCCGGTCATGACGCGCGTCGCTGCCCAATCGCCTCGAATTGGGCCTTCTGCTCGTCGTTCAGCGTGGCATAAAAATCGTCAAGCGCAGCGCGCACCGCTTTGACGCCTTTCAGCATGGCATCGAGCCGCTTGCGGATTTCCGCCATGCGCGCGGTCGGTGTCATCAGCTCGCCGGGCTGACACGCCGCCTTCAGGTCATCGTTGACCTTCGCACTCGTATCCTGAAGGGCCTGAAGCGCGGCGCGCTGCGTGTCGTTCGGGTGGAGTCTTGTTTCGATCTCCTGGGCCGGCCACGCCTGGCCGGCCCCCTGCGCGCCGCAATCCCGGACAAGAGGCGCATTGCCATTGCCGGCAGATGCCGTTCGCCGCTGCTCGGCGGCGAGCGCGTTGAAGCGCGCCTTCTGCTCGTCGTCGAGCGCGCCGTAAAACTTCTCCAGGGCCGGCTGCACGATATTGACCGCGTTGATCATCGCTTCGATACGCTGCTGCATGGCGGCGAGCCGGCCGGGTGCAGTGGCCGCGGGCTGCGCCGGGCAGGACGCGCGAATGATCGCCGCCGCCTGGACCGAGGCATTGGCGAGCTCGTCGAGGCTGGCGCCCTGGGCTTCGGTCGGCTGCACGGCGTCCGCGATCTGGTCGATCGGCAGGCCGGCGATCTCGCGGCGATCGCTGCCGCACAGCTCCTCGAGCGGAACGCCACGCGCGTGTCGTCGTCCCGGCTGCCGTGAGTAGACCGACAGGCCCTCATAGCCATAAGGCCCGAAGATGCCTGCATAGAGATCGGGATAGCCGTAGTTCCAGAAGCCGAGGCCGTCGCCCCAGATCGTGTAGTCGTAGATGTCGTTATAGGCGAACGGCCAGAACAGCGGGCCGACCCAGCCATAGCCGCCGCCGGCGTGCTGCCACCAGCCGTTGCCGCCGCCATGCCAGCCCGCCAAGGCGGCCGCCGCCGCAATCTGGACACGCGCCGCCGGATTGCTGAGCAAGCGGCCGTTGCGCAGGCTCAGAGAGCTCATCGCATGGCGAAAGCCCGCGGGATGCACTGCCGCGTTTCGGATCTGGCTGAAGCTCGCGCCGTGATGGCCAAAACCATGGGATGCGAACCGCGCCCCGCCATGATGCCCGCCGCCAAAGTGAGCGTGACCGAAGCCGTGGCCGCCGAAATGGCCGCCGCCGTGGTGTCCGCCGCCATGTCCTCCCCCGCCATGACCGCCGCCATGGCCGCCGCCATGACCACCGCCGCCTCGCGCCATCGCCGCGCCCGCCAGCAGGGACGCCAGCGCCATTGCAGCAATTCCAATGACTGGTCTCACCATCGCTCCTCCCGAACATCCGAGCGATCGAAGCATCGGAAGTTGACAGGAATGGGAACCGAGGTGGGAACCGAAAGTTCCGCGCACGTTCAGCTCGTGCGCTTGGCCCCAATCGTCTCGAATTGCGCCTTCTGTTCCTCGTTCAGCGTTGCGAAGAAATCGTCCAGCGCCGGCCGCACCAGCTTGATCGCGTTGAGCATGACGTCGAGCCGGGCATCCGCCGTCGCAAGTCGGGCAGGCGGCGAGAGGGTCTCGTCGGGCTGGCAATTGAGATTGAGCGTGTCGGTCGCAAACCCGATCATGCGCTGGACCACATCGAGCTCATCGCGCTGCCATTCGTTCAGATGCAGCTTTGCCTCGATCTCGCTCTTTGGCCATGGCAGCGTCCCGGGCGGCGTGCAGCTTTGTTCGGCGGGCACCTTGGGCGCGAATGGTGTGCGCTGATTGGCGAACGCCGCGAGCTTCCCCTTCTGGTCGTCGTCCAGCAGATCGTAGAATGTCTCGAAGGGCTTCTGCACACGCGCGATCACGGATTTCATCGCTTCCAGGCGCCGCTGCATCTCCGCCAGCCGGTCCGATGGCGTCAAGCCGACCTCGGTCAGGCAGGCCGACTGGATGGTTTGGGCGGCCTCGATCGATGCGCTGACGAGATCGTCCAGCGCCGCGCGCTGCTCCTCGGTGGATGGTCCCATCGCCTGCTTGACCTGCTCAACCGGAAGGCCGGCAAGCTCGCTCGCATCAGCGCCGCAGATGCGCGTGAGCGACGGGAAGTGGCGAAACTTCCGGCCGCGCGACGGCGAGGCATAGCGAAGCAGCTCGTCGCCGTCGTAAGGAGTGAAGATCGCGGCGTAGATGTCGCGATAGCCGTAGCCCCAGAAGCCCATGCCGTCGCCCCAGAGCGTGTAGTCGTAGATGTCGTAGTAGGCGAACGGCCAGAACAGCGGGCCCACCCATCCATAGCCGCCGTCGCCGTGCTGCCACCATCCCTTCGTGCCGCGTTGGCCGTGCCAACCCGCCAACGCAGCCATTGCGGCGACCTGCACCCGCGCAACCGGCCGCGTAACCCAGTCGGGGCCGCGGGTGATGTCCATGCGCGACGCGGAGTTGGCCGCCTCGGCGCGTGCCATTCTGACGCGCGCACCGCGCCGGCCACGCAGGCCGCCAAGGCCTCCCAGGGCCATTGAGGCAATAGATCTCACAACGCCGATCGGGCCGCCGCCAATACGGATATGCAGGCCCAACGCCTGAGCAGGGCTCGACGGCGTGATCGCGAGAAGCAGCAAGGACGTTCCCAAAGCCGCAATTCCAGTGTGGAATCTCGACATGGCACCCTCCCCGTGCCAGCGCCCTTCAGAGCAGGCCTGTCAGCACCGAACGCCCAATGGAACCAAAAGTTCCCGAGCAGGACCTACGCCGCAGGCAATATCTTTCCGGGGTTGAAGATATTTTGTGGATCGAGCGCCTTCTTCAGCGCGCGCATGGCCTCCAGCGCCTCTGGACCGAGCTCGGCCTTCAGATATTTCTGCTTGCCCTGGCCGACGCCATGCTCGCCGGTGCAGGTGCCGCCCATGGATTGCGCGCGCTCGACAAGCCGATGCATGAACTCCTCGCCGCGCGCCATCTCGTCCTTGTCGTCGATGTCGCAGAGCAAAGAGCAATGGAAATTGCCGTCGCCGACATGACCGACGATCGGCGACAGCAGCTTGAGCCGCTTCAAATCGTCCTCGGTCTCGGTGACGCAATCGGCGAGCCGCGAGATCGGCACGCAGACGTCGGTTGCGACCACACCGGCACCCGGGCGCAACGCTTTTACCGCCCAATAGGCATCATGCCGCGCCTGCCACAGTTTTGTGCGATCCTCGGGCCGCGTGGTCCAGGTGAAATCGCCGCCGCCGCAATCCTTGGCGATCTCGCCGAAATTCTTCGACTGTTCGGCGACCTCGGCTTCGCTGCCGTGGAATTCGAGCAGCAGCAGCGGCGTCTCCGGCAGCGACAATTTCGAATAATTGTTGACGCACTTCACCTGCTCGGCATTGAGCAGCTCGATGCGCGCCACCGGAATGCCGGTCTGGATCGCCATGATGGTGGCCTGGCAGGCGCCGCGCACGGTTTCGAACGAGCACGCAGCGGCCGCAATCGTCTCCGGAATGCCGCGCAGCTTGATGGTGAGCTCGCTGATGATGCCGAGCGTGCCCTCGGCGCCGATGAAGAGGTGCGTCAGGTCGTAGCCGGCGGACGATTTCTTCGCCCGCGTGCCTGTCGTGATGATCTCGCCGTCGCCGCGCACGACTTTGAGCGCCAGCACGTTCTCGCGCATGGTGCCGTAGCGCACCGCATTGGTGCCCGAGGCGCGGGTCGAGGCCATGCCGCCGAGAGAGGCGTCGGCGCCCGGATCGATCGGGAAGAACACACCCTGGTCGCGCACATATTCGTTCAGCGCTTTCCGCGTCACACCGGGCTCGATCACGCAATCGAGGTCGTCGGCATGGACCTCCAGCACCTTGTTCATGTCACGCAAATCGATGCAGATGCCGCCCGCGGGCGCATTGACATGGCCCTCGAGCGAAGTGCCGGTGCCGAAGGCGATGACAGGCACGCCATGTTTGGCGCAGATGCGCACCGTATCCTGGATATCAGCGGTCTCCTGCGCCATCACCACGCCGTCCGGCGGCTGCGGCGGCAGCCAGGTCGTGGTATGGGCGTGCTGCTCGCGCACCGCCAAAGAGGTGATCAGCCGGTTGCCGAATCGCGCCGCAAGCTGCTCCAGCGCGCTCGCGAGCGCCTGCGGCTCCGGCCGCTTCAAGGTTTCAACAGTCGTCATTACCACGTGAAATTTCCTCCGGCTTTGGGCGACGGTAGGCAGAGGATATATAAGGGGTCAAGGGAGCAAAGCGATGGATATGACGACCGCCACAGCCTTGAAGGATATGCCGCTGCCGCCGGCGCCGTTTCTGTCCTCGGTGATGCAGCTCGAGCCGCAATGGATCGACTATAACGGCCACCTCAACATGGCCTATTACAACGTGATGATGGACCGCGCCATCGATCAGCTCTGGCTGCATCTCGGTATCGGCCCGACCTATATGAAGGAGCGCGATGGCTCGACGTTTACGGCCGAATGCCATGTGCGCTATTTGCGCGAGATTCATCTGGGCGATCCAGTGCAGGTCTCGGTCTGGCTGCTCGCCGCCGACGAAAAGCGCCTGCACACCTTCGAGGAACTGCGCCACGCGACCGAAGGCTGGCTGTCGGCGACCTCCGAGAACATCACCCTTCACATCGACATGACCGCGCGGAAGGTCGCACCGTTCCCGTCCGACATCCGCGCCCGCATCGCCGCGGTCGCAGAAGCCCATGCCGCGGTGCCGCGCCCCGAGGGCATCGGCCGCAAGGTCACGATGCCGGTGAAATAGCGCTCCGCGCGGACGCGTGTTCCCGAGCCCCAATAGCTCTGTAAAACCAGGCCCGACGGCCCCATATAGCCATCAATCCCTGCTAAGAAGGCTCCCCCTGACGATCCCGCGGTGCCATCGTGGGTAACATCTGATTCGATGACCGAGCCGAGCAAAGTGAGCCCCCTGAGCGTCCCACAGCACCAGCCCGCGGCTGGCGGCATTGCCGCGCGCGCCCGCGCGGCGTCGGGTCCGCGTTATCTCGACGGGCTCAATCCGGAGCAGCGCGAGGCCGTCGAGACGCTGGAGGGCCCGGTGCTCGTGCTCGCCGGCGCCGGCACCGGCAAGACACGCGTGCTCACCACCCGCATCGCCCATATCCTGAGCCAGGGCCGCGCCCGCCCGAACGAAATTTTGTCGGTGACCTTCACCAACAAGGCCGCGCGCGAGATGAAGACGCGGCTCGGCCAGATGCTGGGCCACGCGGTGGAAGGCATGCAATGGCTCGGCACCTTTCACTCCATCGGCGGACGCATCCTCCGCTTCCACGCCGAGATGGCGCAGCTCAAATCCAATTTCACCGTGCTCGATGTCGACGACCAGGTGCGGCTGTTGAAGCAGCTTTTGCAGGCCGAGGACATCGACGACAAGCGCTGGCCGGCGCGCATGCTTGCGGGCCTGATCGATGGCTGGAAGAACCGCGGGCTTGGACCCTCGCAGGTGCCGCCCGGCGAAGCCGCCATCTTCGCCAACGGCAAGGGCGGCAAGCTCTATGCAAGCTACCAGGAGCGGCTGAAAATTCTCAACGCCGCCGATTTCGGCGATCTCCTGCTCGAGAACATCCGCATCTTCCGCGAACACCCCGACGTGCTCCGCCAATACCAGCAGCGCTTCAAGTTCATCCTGGTCGACGAATATCAGGACACCAACGTTGCGCAGTATCTGTGGCTAAGGCTCCTGGCGCAGGCGCCTTCCAACTCGTCGTCGTTGCCGGGCTTGACCCGGCAATCCATCGGCTCTTCACAAGATGGATCACCGGGTCTCGACGCTTCGCGTCGGCCCGGTGATGACGAGCAGAGTGTTACGGACGGGGAGAAGGAGAAGAGCACCCCTCCCGCCAAAAACATCTGCTGCGTCGGCGACGACGACCAGTCGATCTACGGCTGGCGCGGGGCGGAGGTCGACAACATCCTGCGCTTCGAACACGATTTTCCCGGCGCCAAGGTCATTCGCCTCGAGCGCAACTACCGCTCGACCGGCCACATCCTCTCGGCCGCCTCCTATCTCATCGCGCACAATGAAGGCCGGCTCGGCAAGACCTTGCGCACCGAGGACGTGGACGGCGAGAAGGTCACCGTGACCGGCTCCTGGGATTCGGAGGAGGAAGCGCGCGCCATCGGCGAAGAGATCGAGGAGCTGCAGCGCAAGGGCGAGAAGCTGAACGAGATCGCCATTCTGGTGCGCGCGTCCTACCAGATGCGCGAGTTCGAAGACCGCTTCGTTACGCTCGGCCTGCCCTATCGCGTGATCGGCGGTCCGCGCTTCTATGAGCGCGCCGAAATCCGCGACGCGCTGGCTTACCTGCGCGTGATCAGTTCGCCGGCCGACGACCTCGCCTTCGAGCGCATCGTCAATGTGCCCAAGCGTGGGCTCGGCGACGCCACCGTGCAGCTCCTGCACGACCACGCCCGGAAGCGGCGTATTCCGCTGTTCGAGGCGGCGCGCGCCGTCGTTGAAACAGATGAGCTGAAGCCGAAGGCGCGCGGCTCCCTGCGCGACCTTGTCGCGCAGTTCGACCGCTGGCGCGCACAGAGTGAAGTGACCGCGCATACGGAACTGGCCGAGGTCGTGCTGGACGAGAGCGGCTATACCGAGATGTGGCAGAAGGACCGCTCGGCCGATGCCGCGGGCCGGCTCGATAACCTGAAAGAGCTGGTGCGCTCGATGGAGGAGTTCGAGAACCTGCAAGGTTTCCTCGAGCACATCGCGCTCGTCATGGACCGCGACGGCGAGGCCGAGGACGAGGCGGTGTCGCTGATGACGCTGCATTCCGCCAAGGGCCTCGAATTCGACAACGTGTTCCTGCCGGGCTGGGAGGAAGGCCTGTTCCCGAGCCAGCGCACGCTCGACGAACAGGGCCGCGCGGGGCTGGAAGAAGAGCGCCGTCTCGCGCATGTCGGGCTGACGCGGGCGCGGCGTCGCGCAAAGCTCTATTTCGCCACTAACCGCCGCATTCACGGCACCTGGGCCACCACGATCCCCTCGCGCTTCCTCGACGAACTGCCGCCGGCGAGCGTCGAGATCACGGAATCCAAGGGCGGCAGCGGCTGGGGCGGAGCCGGCGGCTACGGCCCCTCGCGCTTCGACAATGTGGAGTCCTTCGGCTCGAGCTACACGACGCCGGGCTGGCAGCGTGCGCAGGCGCGCCGCGGCCGCAGCAACGAAGGACAAAAGCGCGGCGGCTTTGACGAGGACCAATCGCCTTTCTCAGGCTCGCGCAGCGATGCCTCATCGCGCGGCGATTTCGGCTTCTCGCGCAACAAGCGCGGTCCGCTCACGATCGAGGGCGAGCTGGTCGCCAAATCCACCGGCACGGTCTCGGAATTTTCCCTCGACGACCGCGTCTTCCACCAGAAATTCGGCTACGGCCATGTCGTCAAGATCGACGGCAACAAGCTCACCATCGCCTTCGACAAGGCCGGCGAGAAAAAGGTGGTCGACAGTTTTGTCGAACGGGCGTGATTGCGTTTCACCTCTCCCGCGGGGAGAGGTGAACCGAATCCGCGGATTCATTTTCCAGATGACAGGCTGACAATATGACGACGGTCTGCCGTTGGTAGGTCTTGACCATCTCACGCCTGATCGTATCAGATGCGCCGCATGGTTCGGGGCCGGACGATCCTTCTGATTCTCGCGCTCGTGTCGCCTTCGCTGGCGCGGGCCGATAGTGTCATGACGTTTGCGGAATCGGCGGCGATGCTGACGAAGATCTGCGGCGCCGAGATCAGCGCCAATTGCCGCGGCGTCAATCTCGACTCCGGCCGGCTCAAGGAATGCCTGTCGCGCAACCAGGACGTGATGTCGCCGCAATGCAAGGCGAACTATCTCGCGCCGTTTGACGCGATCCAGAAGCGGATCAACGCACGCATCACGGTGGCAGGCGCCTGCCGGCTGGAAATCATCAGGCTGTGCCACGGCTCGACCAAGGAAACCTCCAAATCGATCCCGTGCCTGCTCGCAGCCAAGGGCGTCAGTCGGAATTGCA
>Ga0070730_10000347_pt1 | contig 56211 bp, 50 predicted proteins | sample Coa_R1_3_FD_66447 | JGI IMG/M metagenome (GOLD analysis project Ga0070730, IMG submission 66447) | Surface soil microbial communities from Centralia Pennsylvania, which are recovering from an underground coalmine fire - Coalmine... | ecosystem: Environmental > Terrestrial > Soil > Unclassified ... | reverse complement strand
CTCCGCACAGCAGACCTGGTCCAGCCCGGATGGCGGCAAAACCTGGAAGCGCGAACCTTCCAACTAAGGTCTCGACTTTTAAACCTTGGCGGCCATAAACGAAGCCTGCAAGGGGAGACATGGCGGTGCGTGTCCGCATCTCCCCTGTGTTTTTCCTTTGTATATTTCTATGCGGCTTCGCGTGTTTGTTTTCTTTCGGCAAAAACTCTGATGAGTTCACGGTTAAAGGCTGGTATGTCCTCCGGCTTGCGGCTGCTCACCCAGTTTTCATCCACCAGGACTTCCTGATCTGTCCATTCGCCGCCTGCATTGCGAATGTCGTCCTCGAGTGTTGGCCAGCTGGTGAGCCTGCGTTCGGCAACCAGTCCGGCGGAAACCAGCAGCCACGATCCATGGCAAATCACGGCTATCGGCTTGCCGCTCTCGTCCATGCTGCGGACGAACTCCTGCGCGTGGTGGTCGATCCGCAATGCATCGGCGTTCACCACACCGCCCGGAAGCAGCACGGCGTCAAAATGCTCGGGATTGGCATCGGCAATTGGCAGATCCACGGGGACCTGGCTGGACTTTTCGATATGTTGAAGCGCCAGGATGGAGCCTGATTGGGGCGATATTACCTTTACCTCGGCCCCGGCCTGTTCGAGAGCCTTTTTGGGCTGCAGAAGCTCGGATTCTTCCACGCCGTCGGCAGCAATGGCTGCCACCCTCATTCCAGCAAGATTTCTCTCGGCCATCGAATTCCTCCTGCGCGTGAGATGCCAGTTCGAGAGGAGGTGTTTGCGCGGAATCCACAGCGGCTGCTGCTCGTCTCCGCGCAAAGCGCATCTCTCGATGCCGCAGGCTACCGGACTTCTTCAATTACCTCGGAGAGAATTCTGCCGTAAGAGCCGCTGGGCCGCTCAACCTGAAGAATTGCGGAGAGCGTGGGCGCGGCGTCATTCACGGTTACCGGCTGATAGTAGACTCCTGGCCGTATGCCTGCTCCATAAAAGATCAAAGGCACATGCGTGTCATAGCTGTACGGCAGAGCGTGGGTAGTGCCAGTGGCTGAGAACATCCAGTAGGGGTCGGGCAGCGGGAATATGTCACCGGAGCGCGGTCCGTAAAAGCCGAGTTGGACAGCGCGCCCTGCCCAGTCGACAGCCGTGCCGGGAGGCCCCGCCAGCAATTCATCGCGGGTATAAACGCGCGCAATGTGCGGAAATCCGCGCATGACTTCGGCTGCATATCGCCGGACTTCGGCCAGATCGGCGTTGTTCTTCTTTGCCGTGTCGTAATCGAGATAAAACATTCCGTAAGCCTGAGAAAGAATCCAGTTGCCCTTGCCGAATTTCGCTGACAGCGCATCGTTTAGAGAGCGCGTCATAACGGCACCATCGAGGCGTCCGCCGGGCATTCTTCTTTCCTGATTGACTTCGGGCACCGGCGCAACGCCGTGGTCGGCGGTAAAAACCACCAGAGTGTTGCCCGCGCCTATTTTGGCGTCAATAAAGTCCAGCAGCTTTCCCAGTGCCTGGTCGGTCCGGATGGAGATATCGCGAATCTGCGGCGAATCCGGGCCCAAAGCGTGTCCCACGTAGTCATTGGCGGAAAAGCTGAGCGCCAGCACATCGGTTTCCTCGTGCGCGCCCAGTTGCTCGTTTTCAATGGCCTTCTCGGCGAAGTTTTCCAGTATCTCGTTGCTGAAGGGAGTTTGCTCCAGTGCCGTGCAGAAGGGAATTTCCGTGCCGGCGGTCATGGTGCAAAATGCCTTGTCGCCGGGTTTGGTATCCAGAGCGCTCCAGGTCGCGCCCAGATATTTCGCGATCGGCCTTTCCTGATTCACCAGCTTTACCCAGGCGGGCAGGTCTTTCATATAAAACGTGCTGGTCACGAAGTGGTTGGAATCACTATCGAACCAATAGGCGGCATTGGCGGTGTGGCCGCCGGGCAGAATAGAGCTGCGGTCCTTGACCGAGATGCTGATGACTTTGGAATCAGGTCGCGCCATTTTGAGTTCATCGGTCACCGTGCTCACCAGCAATCGGTTGGGCGACGATCCGCTTGCGCCCGGCACGCCGCCCAGAAGTCTGGTGGTGTCGTCGGAAACGCTGGTCACCGAACGGCTGGTGGCGCGGTCATACCATTCATTGCCGATGATCCCGCTCACCGAAGGCGTGGCCCCGGTTAAAAACGTGGAGTGGCCAACCGCGGTAACGGTGGGGAACTGAATATAGTGGGCATCGGCAAACACCGCGCCATGCTCCAGCAGACGGGCAATGCCGCCGTGGTAGTCAGTGCGAAAGCGCAAAAGGTAGTCGTAGCGGAACTGGTCCACCACCACGGCCACCACGAGTTTCGGCTTTTTGTTGGCGGCAAAAACGGGAAGAACCAAAGCTGCAAGCAGAATCAGAGAAAACAGCCGGCGAATCTGTTTCATTAAAAAACACATACTCCTGGTAAAAATCCTGGCCATTATCGCATGTGGATTTGCGCCCAGCCTGCCGCGCCGCATGGTTTCATGCAGGATTAACAATATGCGCCAGGCTCGCGTATACTGGCGCGTGAAAGCCGAAGAGATAGTCACCCTCACTGAACTCGAAGAGCTGGCCTCGGCCTGCATGTCACCTATGGCCATGGCTTACGTTTGCGGCGGCGCGGCCGATGAACTCACGCTGCGCGCCAACTCCGAGGACTGGAAGCATATCCGCCTGATGCCTAAGGCGCTGGTGGATGTTTCCAGTATTGATCTGCGCACAAAGATACTGGGCCAGTCCTTTGCATTGCCCGTCCTGCTCGCACCCACGGCGTTTCATCGGCTCTGCCACGCAGAAGCTGAACTGGCCACCATTGCCGGAGCCAACCAGGCTGGCGTGGGGTTGGTGCTGAGCTCCTTTTCCACCGAGGCGGTGGAAGCCGTGGGAGCTCTGGCCCAACAGCCACTGTGGTTTCAGCTGTATGCACAGGAAGATAAAGAACTCACGCGGCAGATGATCGAGCGCGCACACGCCGCGGGCTGCCAGGCCGTCTGCATCACCGTGGATACGCCCGTTCTGGGCGCGAGACATCGTGAAAGCCGCACGCGCTTCCAGTTGCCGGCGGACTGCAAGCTGCCCAACCTGAATCTGGGCGCCGCAACCCACCGCCCGGTACGCGGGGCCATTTACAGCGAACTTTTGAATCCGAAGCTCAACTGGAAAGACGTGGAGTGGATTTCTTCCGTCAGCAAGGTCCCGGTTTTGCTGAAGGGGATCATGAATCCGGAAGATGCCGTCCACGCCGCCGAGGCCGGAATAGCCGGAATCATCATTTCCAACCATGGCGCGCGCAATCTGGATACACAGCCCAGCACGGCGGCGGCCCTCCCGCGCATCGCGGAAAAAGTAAATGGCCGATTGCCCCTGCTGGTGGATGGCGGCGTTCGTCGCGGCACGGACGTGCTCAAGGCCATTGCCCTGGGCGCGCAGGCGGTCCTGATTGGCCGCCCTTATCTGTATGCGCTCTCCATTGCCGGCGCTGCCGGAGTGGCCCGCGTGATTGAAATTCTGCGCACTGAACTGATGATGGCCATGGCCCTGACTGGCCGGCGCTCCATTGCGGAGATTGACCCTACTGTGTTGTGGGACGCGCCTAAAATCGCGTAATTACATCACGGATTGGCTCAGCACCGTGACAAGCCTGGCAGGGGTGAGCCATTGCCGGCAGCTTTCTGCATGGTGCTGGCATTTGTGGTCAAAACAAATGCCTTAGTGCGTTTTTATATCTTCCCAACCGGCATTACTAAAGTAATTCCATGCCAATGCGAAAAGATGCATCTCAGGTATGTCCTAATGCTGATGTAAGGACTGGCCGAAAAACATACACAAGCAAGAATTGGGGTACGATGGAAGACCTTTCGAACTGCATTATTCGCGTCACGCAGGAACTCAAAAATCTTCAGGAGCAGTTGCAGTGGGCGGCTTTTCAGCGCTCAGACAAAAGCGCTCAGGACCAGGTGATGAGCAATCTTTTGGACATTGGCTTAATTCAGGATCTTAAACGCACGGTGGACCATACGCGGCACTTCCTCTGGAGCTACATTGAATTCGCCGCCGCAACCTGCGGCCCGCACAAAGAAATGGATCATGCGCAGCAAAGCGAGCGTCTGGCCCAGATCACGGAGATGCTGCGCCTGCTGTATGGTTCATCATCTGCCTTGCCCCAGCCACAAACATTCGTGGAGCGGGTAACGCTCTCGGTCGAAAGGTTGCAGGACAAACACGCTTCGCCACACCCATCCACCGACGAACGAGCTGCCTAGCTCCGAGACGACTGTTGAAACGAAAACACTGCGGCCTTGTTTCCTTCCCCCCAACAAGAGCCGGGAGAAAGGACTGTAACGTGATCAAGAGCAGCAGGAAACGGCTTGAACAGCGGATTCCAATGCGCCTGGCCGTACGGGTGCGGGGGATGGATCTGAATGGCAAACTTTTTGACATTGAAACGCACACCCTGGATGTGACTCCGCAGTCGGCCCGAGTGGAGGGTATGTGGATGCCTCTTCATCGGGGGATGAACATTGGAATCGAATGCGAGGGAAGAAGAGCCAGGTTTCGCGTGACCTGGGTGGGCAAACCGGAAACGGGCAACTCCGGTGAAATCGGAGTGCAATGTCTGGAACCTGGCCGATACATTTGGGGCGTGGCCCTGAAGCGCTGTTTACATGTCGAGGATGTGGCATAACCCGGATCCTGATTTACGCCGATAAAAGACAAATAGGGTGCGAGAACTCAGCAGAACATTCCCAAAAATCTGCCGTCCCCCTGTTCCAGAGGGCCAGCTCGAAGTAACCGTGATCTGGTTAGCTTAGGCTTCCGCGTGCCTCGAATGAGTATTCAGATGCCAGGTCCTGTTGGCAACTTTATCAACAGAGAATTAAGGGTTGTTTTTTCAATCACTTAGCGGATGTGTTTTTAAAGCAGGTGGCATGAAAACTGCACAGAGATTCGATTACCAGCCACGTCAGGGCTTTGCCTTGGAGTCTGCACTCAACAAGTTTGAAGAAAGCAACCAGTTATTACATTATCCAGGAACCCCAGGAGCAGGAATGGCAGAAACCATAGTAGATCAGATTCTTAGCGAGTTGCGAAAATCCGCTGCTGCCGAATATGCCATACACGGAGAGCTTAAGAGCCTTCGCGTAGTCGGACACACCCCAAGGAACGACCACTTTATTTATGATCTCTGCGCCGATTTTACCGGCGGGTCAGAGAGGCTTGCGGCCAAGGTGTACCGCGCGGCCAAATGCAGCGGAGATGCCAAAGCAGTTGCCCGAATCGAGAACGAAAATCTTCAGCACGTTTACCAGGCATTCCTGAAAAAGAAAGTGGATGGCGTGCCGCGCCCGGTGGGCGACTTTAGCGAGATGGGGGCGGTGGTAACGGAAAAAATTGCCGGGCTGCCGCTGCAATCCATCATTATGAAGGCGGCGTTGCTGCCCGGTTATGCCGATAATGGCAGTATTGCCCTGGTGGCGCGGCGGGCGGGCGAGTGGCTGCGCGATTTTCACAAGGCCACGCAGGACTTGCCGGAACCCTTTGACAGCCCTGCGCTGATCGCCAGTCTCGAAAAGCTGTGCGAAAGCTGCCGCCATGAAGGGCTGGACGACGCTTCAATCCGCTATATTCTTTCCGGCGCCAAAGGCGTGCTGGCGCGAATCCGCAAGGCCTTTCCCAGCTCCGCCGTGCTCGACGACTTTACACCGCTCAACATCGTGGTTACGGAAGAGGGCGTGGGCTTCTGTGATTTTGCCCGCATGAAGCACCGGGCCAATTCGCTCGAAGATCTGGCCCTGTTTCTGGCCTCGGTGGAGGCACTGGAGAAGTATCCATTCTGCAACCGCGGCATCACCAGCCAGATACAGGACAGCTTTCTGGATGCGTATGGCGTAACCCCAGCCGATGCGGGCGTGCTTCGCGTGCTGAAGATGAAAGCGCTGCTGGGCATGTTTGCCCAGGGACGCAATGGGAAGGAAAGCGCGGTGCGAAAGAAGGTAATGTGGGCGAATGTGATGAAGAGATTCATTCATCAGGCAGCGCGGCGCTCCATGGTGCCGGCGGCGGCATAAATCTTTTTTGCTCTTACAAAAACCCAGCCAAAGCAGGCCCCAGCCGCAGAAATGCTGATGGGCCTGCTAAATATATTTCTCCACCCCGACTTTGTCGATAAATCAAGAAAAAATCCCTTAGTTCGGCGGCTTTTTTTCCTGCGGCTTTTGTTCCGGCTGGTCCGGGGCCACACCTTTGAAGATAATTCTGGTTTTGGAGCCAAACCGCTTGTAGTTCGAGTACTTAATGATCTCCCTTACATGAACGTCATTACCGGTGAAGTGCAGTACGTCATCGGCACGGGTGTAGGTGGGAAACCAGTACTTGCCGTCAATCTGCTCGCGGTAGGTTACGAAGCTGGGCGTCAGATTTTCCTGGACGTTCTTTTTCTTTGACGTGGCATGGACGTCGGGCACGTTTCGGCCGCAGGTTTTCACGATCTGGAAATCGTGATTGTCCACCCAGATGCGCCCCTGGAAATAGCGACGACCTTTCTCTATGCTTTTGGGCGCGATGTCAAAGACATAGGTATCGATTTCATCCACGTGCTGCAGCCCGGCGTAGAGCACGGAGTAAAGCGGCAGCTCGTCCGTAGTGAGCACGAAGGGCAGGCGATTGCGAAAATCGTCCAGGTCTTCTCTGGTCAGAGAGATGCGCTGCAGTGTGTCCTGGGGAGAGAAGGTTACGTTTTCAATGCGGCCGCCCTTGTCGTCGTATGTAATGTCCCAGACCTGGCGGAATTCGCCATCCACGCTGCTGCCATCCAAAGTTTGCACGGTGATGTCCTGGGTGTAGGTGTAGTTGTTGCGGGCTTGTCTGAAAACGGCTTCCCGGGCAGCGAATTTCTGGATGATCTCCTCCGGGTTGATGCCCGAAGGCTGCGCGGAGTTCAGGGAGCCATTGCCTTCCTCGCAGTTGGTGTCCGCGAGTGCCGCAACGGAAGAGATGAGTGCGAAAAGGCAGACGAGCGCCCAGCGTAACAATATGGTATTCATAACTATCTTTGAAATTCTCGCATATTTAGATGCAAAAAACCGGCAGAGTTGCCGCCCGAACTGTCTCCCCGCGACACTGCCCCTGGCCTGAGAAGGGCAAAAACAGATAGACTGGCCTGCTCGCCGAGGAGAAACCATGCGCGTTTTTGTACGCACGGCAATGTTCGTTATCGCATTTGTAGTGGCTGCGGGAACCCTGCTTCAGCCGCATGCCCAGAGTGGGTCCGGTAAACACCCGCTTACCTTTGAAGACATGATGAAGCTGAAGCGCGTGAGCGGCCCCACCATCTCGCCCGATGGGCGCTGGGTGCTGTTCTCCGCCGTGGATGTGGACCTGGCGGCGAACAAAAAGACGCCACATCTCTGGATCGTCCCGCTGACTGGCGGCGAGGCCCGCCAGATCACCTTCAGCCCCACGGGCGAGGACCGGGGACGCTTCTCGCCGGATGGTACAAAGTTTCTCTTCACCAGTTCTCGCGCCGGCAGTTCGCAAATCTGGGTAAGCGGCTTTGATTCCGCTACCGGTATGCCAACCGGCGATGCCCAAAAGATCACGTCAATTTCGACCGAGGCCGATGGTGCGCTCTGGTCGCCGGATGGCCGCAATATTCTGTTCGTCTCCGAGGTTGATCCCGACCCGAACTGCGATGATGCCTGTAACAGAGCCCGCGATTACGAGCGCGCCAATTCCAAAGTGAAAGCGATGGTTTTCACCCGACTCTTCTACCGACACTGGAACCATTTCACCAGTTTCAAGCGTTCGCACCTTTTTGTTGTGCCAGCAGAAGGCGGCACTGCAAAAGACCTTACGCCGGGCGATCATGACGTGCCGCCATTCAGCCTGGGCGGACAGGACAACTACGCCATTTCGCCGGACGGCAGGGAAGTGGCTTTCACCAGCAACGTAGACGAAGTCGAGGCCACCAGCACCAATAACGAAATTTTTATTGTCCCCATTACCGGCGGTACGCCAAAGAAGATTTCAGCCAGTCCGGGGAGCGATTCCACGCCCCTCTATTCGCCGGATGGAAAATGGATTGCCTGGCGCATGCAGGAACGGCCCGGCTATGAGAGTGACCGATTCCGCCTGGTGATATACGACCGCAATACCGGTAAGCCGCGCAATGCGACCGAGCAGTTTGACCGCTGGGTAGAGGCCACAGCCTGGTCGCCGGACTCGAAATTTATCTACTTCACCTCGGAAGACAAAGGCGAGATTCCCATCTACCGCCTGGAAGTCGGCAAGGCCGGAATGCCGCGCGAGCTGGCCCGCGGCGCGAATGATGAACTGGCTTTGACTCCGGATGGAAAGACTCTGGTCTTCACCCGTATGTCCGCTCGTGCGCCGAATGAAGTTTACAAAGCGGACGTGGCCGATGCTCTGAGCCCAGTGCAGGTCACGCATTTGAATGATGCCGTTTTGTCCCAGGTGGCGATGCAGCCGGTGGAAAGCTTTTGGTTTGCCGGCGCGACGGGAACAAAAGTCCAGGGCTTTCTGATCAAGCCGCCGAACTTTGATCCGCAAAAGAAATACCCCATGAAGTTTTTGATTCACGGAGGCCCGCAGGGGCAGTGGGGCGATGAATGGTCGTTCCGCTGGAACTCCGAACTGCTGGCCGCCAACGGCTATGTGGTCGTGATGATCAATCCGCGCGGTTCGACTGGGTATGGTCAGGCCTTCATTGACGGCATCAACGGCGACTGGGGCGGCAAGCCGTATGTGGATCTGATGAACGGCCTGGATTACGCCGAGAAGACGTATTCCTACATCGACAAGGACCGCGAGTGCGCTCTGGGCGCAAGCTATGGCGGTTACATGATCAACTGGATTCTGGGCCATCCCAATCATTTCAAGTGCCTTGTCTCGCACGACGGAATGTTCAATACCGAATCGGCATACGGCAGCACGGAAGAGCTGTGGTTCAACGAATGGGAATTCAAGGGACTGCCCTGGAATAACCGCGAGGCTTACCGCAAATGGTCGCCGCATCTTTTGGCTCCACAGTTCAAAACGCCGACCCTGGTGGTGCACGGGCAGCTGGATTACCGGCTGGATGTCTCCGAGGGTTTCCAGCTCTTTACCACGCTGCAGCGGCTGAAGGTGCCATCGAAGATGCTCTATTTCCCCGACGAAGGCCACTGGGTGCTGAAGCCGCAAAACAGCCAGCTCTGGTACACCACCGTGAATGGCTGGGTGGATGAATACACGGGTTCGAGAGCAGGCAAGTGATACCGGCTGACGAAACCATCGCAAAGCGAGCGCCGCAGCCTGGCTATCCCGCGGGAAAATGCCTGAATATTCCAGGTGTTTACGAGCGGGAAGAGGCTGCTCGCTTTGCCGGAGAAAAGAAAAAAGCTACAATCCGTGGGGTGCTGCGTTACACAATCATCGCCATAGGTCTGGCCGCCGGCGTGGCCGCCGCCCAGCAGGAGCCTGCGCCCGCGCAGGAAAAGCCACAGGTTCGTCTGAACTATCTGAACGTTTGTACTCCCACGGTGGAAGATCAGACGGCAATCAAAGACGCACTGGCCAAAGGCGGCGGCAAGCCGGCCTTCATCGAGGATTTTGAGGTGTCGCGTGGGCGCACCACGCCCAAGGATTCGCCGCCGGCTAAGTTTGTCCGCCTGCGCCGCGATTTCAGTGCGCAATCACCCATGATCACGGCGCAGTATTCGATGAGCACGGATGAAGAAAACACGATTGAAACCCTGGTGCTGCGCATGCGCGACACCAAAGAGCTCTACGAAATCTCGATTGAGGACCGCGTCTCATCCAGCGCTGCCTCGCCGGTGGCGATTATCGCCACGGACACGCCAGCTTCTCGCGTGCGCATTGAGCGGCTGGGCAAAAGCTCCATTGTGCTGGCGCGCTGCGAAGGCGCCGACCAGAGCGCATATGAACCGCTGTTTCAGCGGGCTTCCGAATTAATGACCCAGTACCGCCGGGCGCTGGGGCTGCGCACCACATTTCATTCGGATATTGCGTGGCTCGGCGGCAGCCGCAAAAACACCGGCGGCTCAGGCCAGTCCGCACCGCACGTTCAGAAGCAGCACTGAAACCATACCACTTGAAATGAATCTATAAGGAACCCATGGAAAATTCTGTTCGCGATACCGTGATTCTTGGCACCGGATGCTCCGGGCTGACTGCCGCTATCTATACAGCGCGCGCCAATCTGAAACCGCTGGTCGTGGAAGGTCACGAGCCGGGCGGCCAGCTCTCCATGACGACGCTGGTGGAAAATTTTCCGGGCTTCCCCGAGGGCATTCAGGGACCGGAACTGATTGACAACATGCGCAGGCAGGCGGAGCGCTTTGGCGCGGAGTACATGCAGGGCCATCTGGTGAGTGCAGACCTCACGCAGCGCCCCTTCAGGCTGAATTTCGGCGCTAAGACAGTGGAAACCCTGACTCTCATTATTGCCAGTGGCGCCTCGGCCCGCTGGCTGGGATTGCCCAGCGAACATGCACTCATTGGGCACGGCGTCTCTTCCTGTGCTACCTGTGATGGCTTCTTTTTCAAGGACAAACCAATCACCGTGATCGGTGGCGGCGATTCCGCCATGGAGGAAGCTCTGTTCCTCACCCGCTTTGCCAGCAAGGTCACCCTGATTCATCGGCGCGATCACTTCCGCGCCTCCAAAATCATGCTGGACAGGGCGCGCAAGCATGAAAAGATCGAATTTCTTCTCGATACCGTGGTGGAAGAAGTGCATGACGTTACAAAAAAAGAAGTTACCGGCCTGAAGCTGCGCAATCTGAAGGCCGAAAAAGTATGGGACTTTCCCACCAGCGCCATGTTTCTCGGCATTGGACATGAACCCAACGCCAACATGTTCAAGGGCCAGCTCGATATGGACCAGGATGGCTACCTGAAGACGCGCGATTACGTGTTTACCAACATCCCGGGAGTGTTCGCCAGCGGTGATGTGCAGGACCGCCGTTATCGCCAGGCAATTACCGCCGCTGGTACAGGCTGCGCCGCCGCCCTGGAAGTGGAGAAGTTTCTGGAAGAGCAAGGGCGATAATTTCTGAAATTATTTCGTTTTTCCGGAAAAATTTCATGTAGCAAGCGCATAAGTACCGGAATGTGCTAAAACTTGGCAAGTCCTAATGTTCAAACCGTTTCAATATTATGCTTCGGGATCATTGTGCTAAGAGCCGCATTTATTTCCCTATCTGAAAGCAGGTCGATCCGTTCTGCCGCGGAAAGAACCTGGGTTGGCCGGCGTGTTTCGCGCCGGTTTGTCGCCGGCACGGAAGTCGCCAACGCGCTGAACGCCGCACGCGCCATGAATCAGTCTGGCCTGAGCGTGAGCGTGGATAATCTCGGCGAGAACGTCACCAACACTGATGAAGCCCGGCACAGCGCTCAGCTTTATCACCAGATGCTGGACCGGATATACGCGCAGAGACTCGATACCAATGTCAGCCTCAAACTAACGCACATGGGGCTGGACGTGGACGAGAAGCTGGCGTACGAGATCGCTTCCAGTCTGGTGGAGCACGCGTCGCGGATCGATAATTTTGTGCGTGTGGACATGGAAGGCTCGGCCTATACGCAGCGCACGCTCGACTTTGTGCGCCGGCTGCATCAGCGCCCTGAGTTTTCCGGTCACGTGGGCGCGGTGATTCAATCGTACCTTCGCCGCAGTCAAGCCGATGTCGAACAGCTTACGGCCGATGGCATCCGAATACGTCTTTGCAAAGGAGCGTATAAAGAGCCGGCGGAAATCGCGTTTCCCGACAAAGCCGACGTGGACGCAAACTACGTCAAACTGATGAAGCTGCTGCTCAAAAGCGGCATCTATCATGGCATCGCCACGCATGATGAAAATATGATCCGCAGCACGATTGAGTTTGCCCAGTCCGAGCGGATCAGGCCGTCAGCCTTTGAGTTCCAGATGCTGTATGGAATCCGCCGCGATCTGCAGCAAAAACTGATCAAAGACGGCTGGAAGTGCCGCGTCTACATTCCGTTTGGCACTGAGTGGTATCCATATTTCATGCGGCGCCTGGCGGAGCGCCCGGCAAACGCGCTCTTTATTCTCAAAAATCTGTTTTCATAGTTCGTTCGCCGCGAATCAGGTACCAGGCTTGTCCCGGTATGTATTCGCGGCGAAAAAGCTATGCGGTTCTGCGCGGACGCAGCGTCAACTCCCGCACCTGCGAGAGCAAACTGGAACGCTGCATGGAATCCAGATAATTTAGATACGGGACCACCTCGGCGATAAACTCGTCGCGCATCAAATCCGCGATCTCGTCGCTCAGCGTGCGTTCGTTACCCCTGACCAGATCGGCCATGGAAACTTCCAGCGCCGTCGCCAGCCGCTGCAGCGATGAAAGAGTCGGCATGGCTTTTTCGTTTTCGATCTTCGAGACATAGGTGCGCGGTACCTGCATGCGCAGGGCAAGCTGGCGCTGGCTCAGTCCCGACTTCTGCCGCAGTGTGCGGATGGCTTTGGCCACCTGAAGCTGTGAATCTTCCCCCGCTGGTTCTGCCGAAGCCGTGCTCGGGGCGAGAATGGGTTCGGGCTCATCCTCGTCAAGTGATGTGCGGCACTTCCGGCAAAGATTGTTGGTTGTGCGAAACTGGACTAAGTGACAATGATCGCAACGGACTACTTCCCGGGAGTCCACCGGTGCTAATGTTGTCGCCATTTAGATTTTCGGAGTGCCAGAGCGGGCTAACTCCAAAAGCGCATGCAAGGCGTTTAGGGCCTTGCATAACTAGACACAGTTTCAAGCAAAACTTTAAGTTTGTCAAATGGTAACCCCGGGAAAACATGGTATAAAAACCGGAGTTATCGGAAAATATCGAGATTAAAAAGGTAAAAAAACATGATAAATCGCGCCTCGGCCTGGGGTTTACTTTGTGAATACACGCAGTCGGAAAGTTTGCGCAAACATATGCTGGCGGTGGAAGCCTGCATGCGCGCCTACGCCCGGAAATTCGGCGAAGACGAGGAAAAATGGGGTCTCACCGGGCTGCTCCACGATTTTGATTACGAAAAATATCCCACGCCGCAGGAGCACCCGTTCGTTGGCAACAAAATTCTTGAAGAGCGTGGCTACCCGGAGGAAATGCGCCGGGCCATCCTTTCGCACGCTGATTACAGCGGAGTACCGCGCGAAAGCAGGATGGAAAAGACCCTCTTCGCCTGTGACGAGCTTGCCGGTTTTATCACGGCCACCGCGCTGGTCAAGCCCAGCAAGTCACTGGCAGAGGTGGACGCGAAATCCATTCGCAAAAAAATGAAGGACAAAGCCTTTGCCCGCAGCGTCAACCGTGACGACATCACCAGCGGCGCGGCCGAAATGGGTGTGGATCTCGACCAGCACATTGCGTTTTGCATTGAGGCCATGAAGGCAATCGCAAATGAGCTGGGATTGGCGGGGTCTGCATAGCGTAGTTTAGACTTCGTGTGAATTTTTGCGGAAACCATGAATCCAGTTCCGTGTGTCCGCAATCTATTGCAAAGACAAAAAACGTAAGGAGCCTGAATGCCCCTGGTTCGAATCTCTCTTCTTGAAGGTAAACCCGAATCCCACTTGCGGAAAATTGGCGATGCCATCCACCGCGCCATGGTAGAGACCATCTCCATACCGCCCAAAGACCGTTTTCAGTTCATCACCGAGCACAGCAAGCGTCAGTTCAGCTATCCTGCCGAATATCTCGACATCACGCATACCGACGATTTTGTGGCCATTCAAATCACGCTCAACCAGGGTCGCACTCTGGAAGTAAAAAAGGCGCTGTATCAGCGGGTCGCGGAGCTGGTGAGCCAGGAAGCTGGCGTGCGCCGCGAAGACGTGTTCATCAATCTGGTTGAAGTGCCAAAGGAAAACTGGTCCTTCGGCAACGGCATTGCGCAGTACGCGCCATAATCGCGGCGCTGGTTCCTTGCTTTAAATCAGACTGCCGGAGCGGATAAGCTCGCTCACTCGCGTGAAATCGCCAGCCAAGACGCGGTCCTGGCTCACCGTTGGGCTGATCTTGCGAATGGTCGCATGGATCTCCTGCAGCGCGGGACTGGTTTTGAGCGGAGCGAGAAAGTCCAGGGCCTGGGCTGCGGCGCAAGCCTCAATGGCCAGCACATGAGCGGTGTTGGCCACAATCTTTTTGAGCTTGATGGCCGCGGTCATGCCCATGGAAACAAAGTCTTCTTTATTGCCCGAGGTGGTGATGGAATCCACCGACGCCGGATGCGCCATCACCTTGTTTTCGCTCACCAGCGCGGCCGCCGTGACCTGAGGCATCATAAAGCCAGAGTTCATGCCTGCTCCCGCCGCCAGAAAGGGCGGCAGACCTTCATTGAGCGAAGGATTCACCAGCCGCTCGATGCGGCGCTCGGAGATTCCCGCCAGCGCGGTGAGCACAATGGCCAGATAATCCAGGGCAAACGCCAGAGGTTCACCGTGGAAATTGCCTCCGGAGATAATGTCGCCCTCGCCGGTGTCTTTGGTGAAGACCAGCGGATTGTCCACCGCCGAGTTCATCTCCGTCTCAAATGTCCGGCGGCAGAATTCGAGGGTATCGCGCACCGCGCCGTGAACCTGGGGAATGCAACGCATCGAATAGGCGTCCTGCACCCGTCCGCATTCTTTGTGTGAAGCGCGAATCTCGCTTCCGGCCAGCAGGTGGCGAAGGCTGGCCGCAACCTGAATCTGCCCGGCATGGGGCCGCGCCGTATGGATGCGTTCATCAAAGGCCACATCGGTGCCGCGCAGCGCGTCGAGTGACATGGCGCTGAGGACGTCCGCGGCGCTGGCCATGGCATCCGCTTCCAGCAGCGCCAGCGTGCCCACCGCCAGCATGGCCTGTGTGCCGTTGATGAGCGAGATGGCCTCTTTGGCTTCCAGCCGCAACGGCTTCAGTCCGGCGCGCTTCAGGGCCTCGCCTCCGGAGATGCGGACTTCTTTGTATATGGCTTCGCCCTCGCCAATCAAAACCAGCGCCAGGTGCGATAGCGGCGCTAAGTCTCCACTGGCGCCCACGCTGCCCTGCGAGGGAATCACCGGATGCACGCCCTGATTCAGCATTCCGCAGAGCAGACCGATCACCTCGGCCCGCACGCCGGAAAAGCCCTTGGCCAGGGAGTTGGCGCGCAGCAACATCATGGCCCGCGTCTCCCGCTGCGAAAGCGGCTCGCCCACGCCCACGGAGTGCGAGCGCACCAAATTTACCTGCAGCTCCAAAACCTGCGCCGGGTCAATATGGACATCACTCAGCTTGCCCACGCCCGTGGTAATGGCATAGGCCACGCGGTTTTCCCGCACCAGTCTGTCCACCACCGCGCGGGCGGCATTCACCTTTTCCCGCGCTTCGGGAGCCAGTTCCACCAGGCACTGGCTGGCCGCGACCTGGTGCAGGTCTTTTAAAGTCAGCCGATTGCCGTCGAGTTGCAGTGTCGTCATGAATTTACCTTGCGCCGCTGTGTGCCCAGTGCGGCCTGATATTTTTCCGGCAGCGAGCTGCGCTGGAGTTTGTCGTCAACAATCATGTGCGTTGTCTCGCCCTCGGCCAGCAGTATCTCGCCTGACTGGCGCAGAATTTGATAGCCAAACCGCAGCAGAGACCTCCCGGTGTTCTTCATATGGGTGCGCACCAGAATTTCATCGTCATAGTAGGCCGGGGCCTTGTAGCGGATGTGCACGTCCACCACCGGAAGATGGCAGTTGTCCTGCTTTTCCATGCTGCGGTAATCAAAGCCGTGCTGGCGCATCAGCTCCGCACGACCTACTTCCATCCAGATAAGGTAGTGAGAGTGATAGACGACACCCATCTTGTCGGTTTCCGCGTAGCGGACGCGCAGCCGGGTTTCATTACAGATCATGATTTTACCGTCCACGCGGGTTTGCGCTTTTCGAGAAAAGAGGCAATGCCTTCTTTAAAGTCGGCGGTTTGGCGAATCGCAGCATTTTCCCGCACCGCAAGCTGCACCCGGCGGTCCATCTCTTCGCGAGCAAAGCTTGAGAGCAGGGACTTGGTGGCGCGCAGTGACGCCGGACTGTTCTCCATGAGCTGCGCCGCCAGTTCGTTGGCGCGGACCAGCAACTGCTCCGGCGCGACAATCTCATTGACCAAACCCAGCGTGTGGGCTTCCTGCGCGCTAAAGATTCGCCCGGTCAGCAGCAGATCGCGGGCGCGTTTTTCCCCGATATTCGTGATCAAAAAGCCGGACACTATGGCCGGCACGAATCCAATACGCACCTCGGTGTAGCCGAACTTTGCCTCGGGAACGGCCAGGGTAAAGTCGCACAGCGTGGCCAGCCCCGTGCCGCCCGCCACCGCCGCGCCGTTCACGGCGGCAATGGTCGGTTTGGGAAAGTCATAAAGCGTTAGGAACAGCGCGCCCATGGTCTCGGAATCTTTGAGGTTCTGCTCGTGCGTGCGGCCCGTGAGTTGTTGCAGGTTTTCAAGGTCCATGCCCGCGCAAAACGCCTTGCCCGCTCCGGTGAGAATCACCGCCTGGGCCGGTGACTGCGCGGCTCGATTGAACGCAGCAAGCAAATCGTCAATCAGCTCGTAGCTGATGGCATTGCGCTTGTCCGCGCGGCTGAGCGTAATCGTGGCCACGCCGCCGGTTTCTTCGTAGAGAATTGTTTTGTAATCGTGGGTCATTGCAGGGTTGTGTGCTTCTTCGCAATCTCGGCTGACATTTGCATCACCGCATCCAGCGGCTCCTTAAGCCCGGTCATCGCGCCGCTCTCCGTCAGCACCCGGACGGCCGTCTCCGTGGGTATATTACCTACCAGCTCATTTTGCGCGAAAGGGCAGCCGCCCAGCCCGCCGATGGCGGAATCAAACCGGCGGCAACCCGCCTGGTACGCTGCCATCACTTTTTCCGCCGCTGCTTGTTGCGTGCTGTGCAGATGAGCGCCAATTTCCAGATCGCCATGCACGCTCATCACGGCGGAGATCAGCTCCCGCACCAGCGCGGCATCCGCCACGCCTACCGTATCGGCGAGGGATATCTCGCGCACATCCAGATCGGCCACCAGGCCCACGGCTTCGATTACCTCTTCCGCATTCCACAAATCGCCATACGGATTGCCGAACGCCATGGAGATATAGACCACCATATTCAGCCCGGCGGCGTCCGCTTTGGCCCTGATCTTTTCGAGTTGCTCCATCGCGTCTTCCAGCGTCTGGTTTTGATTGCGCTTCAGGAAGCTCGGCGACACCGAATAAGGGAAGCCCAGCGTCTGCACCGCCTCGGTGGCAATGGCGCGGTCGGCGCCCTTTTCATTCGCCACAATACCGATGATCTCTACGTCCTTCGGCGGTTGCAGCAGCTTCAGCACCTCTTCGGAATCCGCCATTTGCGGAATGGCTTTGGGAGAAACGAAGGAGACGGCATCAATGTGCTTAAAGCCGGCGGCAATCAGCGCACGCAGGTACTCCGCCTTCATGGCGGCAGGAATGTGCCCCTGCAAACCCTGCCACGCATCACGCGGACATTCGATGATTTTCACGGTTTCGGACATATCAATAATTTTATGAATAGGTAATGACCTGCACAGCCCAAGCTTATGTAGCACAGCCGCCCCCGGCTGTGTCCGGGGCTGCCTTTCCGAATTTTATCTGCGTTCCTTTGCGTAAATCAGCGGCAAAACCGGCTTTGTCTTGTATGCGACGTTGTCAGCCTGCTACGAACCACACCAGCTATGTCCGGAGCTTTGTTCCTGATCCGCGCCCATCCGCGTAAATCCGCAGTCCAGTGTTCCAGCTTGAATTCTCATCAGTGTTCATCTGTGCAAATCAGTGGTAAGAACTCAGTTGCTCAGTACTTATGCAGCTTCCGTGCCTCGCGCACCACGTCTTCCACTTTGGGCAGAAAGAAATGCTCCAGCGGCGGAGAGAACGGCACCGGCGTATCCAGACCGGTAATGCGCACAATGGGGCCGTCGAGGTCTTCAAAGACCTCTTCATTGATGATGGCGGCAATCTCGCCCGCCAGTCCGCCGGTTTTCGTGTCTTCGTGCAGCAGGATCACCTTACTGGTCTTCTTCACCGTCCGCGCAATGGCCTCGCGGTCCAGCGGAGAGAGCGTGCGCAGGTCCACGATCTCGGCTTCAATGCCTTCTTTGGCCAGTGTGTCAGCGGCCTCCTGCGCGGTGTGGACCATCGCCGCATAGGTAATAATGCTCAGGTCGCGCCCCTCGCGATGCACGCGGGCTTTGCCAATCGGCACCGTGTAATCGCCCTCCGGAACTTCTTCCTTAATGCGGCGATAGAGAAACTTGTGCTCCAGAAACAGTACGGGGTTGTTGTCGCGAATGGCCGACTTGATCAGCCCCTTGGCATCGCTGGGCGTGGACGGGGCCACCACCTTCATGCCCGGCGTGTGGACGAAGGGCATCTCCGGATTCTGCGAGTGGAACGGCCCGCCATGCACTCCGCCGCCACAGGGCCCGCGCAGCACCAGCGGCGCCGGCGCTCCCCAGCGATAGTGCGACTTGGCCGCCATGTTCACGATCTGATTGAAAGCGCAGCCGATAAAGTCCATGAACTGGAACTCGGCCACCGGCCTCATGCCGGTGAGTGACGCCCCAAACGCCGCGCCCACAATGGCCGCTTCGGCAATGGGCGTATCGATCACCCGCTCGGGGCCAAAGTGGTGGATAAAACCGTCCGTCACCTTGAACGCGCCGCCGTAAATGCCAATGTCTTCGCCAATGCAAAAGACGCTGGGATCGCGCTCCATCTCTTCCCAGAGTCCCTGCCGGATTGCTTCAAGATAAGTCGCTTGTGCCATTGACTCGATTCTCACCACTGATTTTCACTGATCAACACTGATCCAAAACCTTTACCGCGGATTTTCGCGGATGCACGCGGATTATTTTCAAATGACCAGGCAAAGCTTTTTTTGTAACTCGGATCTCTTCCAATCTTTCTTTAGCTCGTAAGAAACCGGAAATCTGCTGACTCTACAGTTGCTTTGGACTACTTATAGAAATCACTGACCAGGCAATAAATCAGCTCAGCATCAAGGGTTTATCCGCGTTCCTTCGCGCAAATCCGCGGTAAAAGGGTTCTCATTTAAAGTGAATCGCCGCTGCGGTTTCTTTCAGCTTCCCTTTGCCGCGAGTTGTTTTCGGCTTGCCGTATTTCGGCCTGATCTCGTGGCAGCCCTCGCAATAGACGCCCTCGGCCGCCGTATGCGGCTCCGGCATGGGAGAGCTTTCGGCGAAGTCGCGCTCCGCCTGGACCTCTTTTTCCACTTCGGCAATCAGTTTTTTGTCCTGCTCCGGCGTGAGCCATTTCTTGCCCAGCAGATATTTTTGAAAGCGGTCAATGGGGTCGCGCCTGCGCCAGAACTCGTGCATCTCTTTGGGGACATAGGCCGCCGCATCGTGGATGGCGTGGCCTTTCATGCGCATCAGCTTGGCCTCGATCATGGTTGGCCCTTCGCCACGATGCGCGCGCTCCACCGCTTCCCGCGTTGCGTCATATACCTGGCAGGCATCGGTGCCGTCAATGATCACTGCATTCATGCCGTAGCCAATGGCGCGATTGGCCAGGTCTTTCACTGCCACCTGATATTCGGTGGGCGTGGAGTAGGCCCACAGATTGCTCTCGATAATCAGCACCAGCCCCAGCTTGCGCACCGCCGCCAGATTGATGCCTTCATAGCTCACGCCGGTCGATTGCCCGCCATCGCCAATCCAGGTGAGGCAGGCCAGCTCTTTGCCCTGAATCCGCGCCCCGAGCGAGACGCCGGCCATCACCGGAATCAGATCGCCCAGCATGGAGATGGGCGAGACCATGTGGCGCGTCTCGATATCGCCATAGTGCGAAGTGCCGTCTTTGCCGTGCGTGGGCGAGCCTGCCTTGGCCATGTACTGCATCATGATGTCGCGGGCATGGAAGCCGCGCACCAGCTGCGCGCCCTGATTGCGGATCATGGGAGCAAACCAGTCGTCGGGCCCCAGCGCATAGGCGGAAGCGCAGGAGCATGCCTCCTGTCCCAGGCCGAAATAAACCCCGCCGACCACTTTGGTTTGCTTGTAGAGATTTTCGAGCGCCTGCTCCATCAGCCGATTGAGCAGCATCCAGCGATAGATTTCGAGGCACTGCTCTTTGTTCAGATACTTCGATTCGCGAATGGGCGGCACTGGAGCATCGAGTTTGCCGCGAAGTTCGTAATGGACCTCAGCGCCGCCGCTGACCTCGATGACCTCAAAGTCAGGCCGCTCCAGTCGCCAGTCCGGAATGCCATATTCGTTCGCAGCAGGTGCGGGAGCTTTGCCGACCAATCTGTCGTTGGAGGCCCGCTTGCTGCCGTTGGTGGAAGTTTTGTTCGACCTGGATTTAATGGCCATAAAGGAAGGAACAGTTTATACCCTCAGGCCAGCAGGGCTAAAGGTATGGCTACGCCAGATAGAAATCTTCTTCGCCAGCCAGCCTGCGAATTCCCTCGGGCGCGCGAGCCGGGGTGTCCTGCGGCTGCGAGTTAGGCGTATTCGAGAAAAGCGCGTCCAGCGATTCCAGCCACAGCGTCTGGGCTTCAAACACGCGGCCAAAGTTGCGGGCGGCCAGTTCGGCCACCTCTTCCAGTTGAGGAACATTTCTGGTACGGCCCACGAAGCTGTGCGCCATCTCCTGCTCCAGTGACGTCACCGGCTTGTCGGTGATGCCGCAGGGCACGATCAGTTTGAAGAAGTCGAGATCGGTGTTCACATTCAACGCGAAGCCGTGCGAGGTGACGGCGCGCGATATGTGGACTCCAATGGCGGCAATCTTGCCCGGAGGATCATTTTCCGTCCACACGCCGGTAAGGCCAGCCACGCGCTGCGTGACCACGCCCAGGTCGCCGCAGGTGCGGATCAGACATTCTTCAATCTTTCTGACAAAATCCACTGCGCCCATGCGTGGACTGAAAGCGCGCAGATCAAAGATCGGGTATCCCACGAGCTGACCTGGTCCGTGGAAGGTGACATCGCCGCCGCGGTTGGTCTCCACCAGTTCAATGCCTTTGCTGGCCAGAAACTCCTTCGGCGCCACGATATTGTTGGCCGCCGCATTGCGCCCCAGAGTGATCACCGGCGGATGCTCCAGCAGCAACAGCGTGTGTCCCACGTTTCCGGCCTTCACCAGATTCACCAGCGTCTGCTGCAGACTGAAAGCGGTGGAGTAGTCCACGCGGCCCAGGTAGATGACATTGATAACGCGAAGCATCTCTCTGCCATTGTATGCCAGAGGAAAGCGCCAGAATCACGATAACTGGCAAACTCGGGGATTTGTGGGTAGTGGTGCAGTTTGAATTTTAGAAGCGGCTGGGCGACGAAATGGGCCGTTATATTTTTGGGGACAATGCCTAAAATTGCGGCCTAAACACAGTTTCCCGCCGCCGTAGCAATCATCTGGTTGAGCGCATGCACGACCGGCAAATCAGCCTCGAAGACCTCAACCGGCTACGCATCTGGGTGGAATCGAAACCCGAAGTGCCGGAAGGCCCGTGGTACAAAGATTTTGGTTCGTTCAAAATCTGCGGTCAGGGCGCTTATCCCAAAACATTTCTGCTTGCCGGGCAGCCTGCCACCGGGACAAAGCTCTAAACCGGATTCGCCCGCCACACCACGCACCTTCCGTCCCACTAACTTTCTTCAACTCGCGATCCGTTCTTCATCGCTCATGCCTCTCATGTAGAACTCAGGATCTTCTTCAAACTTTTGCGCGCACTCGAGCGAGCAGAAATATACGGTCTCGTCATGGTAATCAAAGCTGGCCGCGGCATTAGCCATGTGTACGTGTGACTTGCAGACTGGATCAACAGGCATGGGAACCTCCTTGATTGAAGATAGGATTCCCTGAACCGAAAGAAGGATTGCCTCAAAAAATCAACAATCAGCTCGCGACCGGTTGGGCCAGCCGCGAGCCGATCTGAAGAGAGCTCTTACATATTGATGGTTTTTCCCTCGACCGCGCTGAAGGCGTCCAGCAGGCCTTCGGCCACCGTGGGATGCGCGTGGATGGTAAACATCATGTCTTCCACGCTGGCCTCGAGTTCAAGGGCGGTCACGGCTTCGGCGATGATCTCCGTGGCGACGGGGCCAATAATGTGTACGCCCAGAATCTCGCCATACTTCGCATCGGCCACCACCTTGATGAAGCCCTCATGCTGGTTCACGATGCTGGCTTTGGAGTTGGCGCTGAAGGGGAACTTGCCCACCTTCACCTGATACCCAGCCTCTTTGGCTTTGGCTTCCGTAAGGCCCACGCTGCCGATCTGCGGCTCGCAATAGGTGCAGCCGGGGACGTGGTTCTTGTTGATGGCCTTGGCCGGCTTGCCCGCGATTTTCGTCACCGCGACAATGCCCGCCATGGCGCCGGTGTGGGCGAGTTGCGGCAGGCCGGCGACAATGTCGCCGATGGCGTAAATGCCTTTTTCGCCCGTCTCCATCCACTCGTTCACATGTACAAAGCCGCGCTCGGTCTTGATGTTCGGCGTCTTCTCGAGGCCGATCTTCTCCGTATTCGGGCCGCGACCCACCGCGATCAGCACTTTCTCGGCTTCGAGCTTCTGCGGCTTGTCGCCTTCGGGAGTAATGGTGACGGTCACGCCGTTTTTGCTCTTCTCCACCTTTTCCACTTTGGTGCTGAGAAAGCAGTTGATGCCCTTCTTTTTGAAGTTGCGCAGCAGCTCTTTGGAAACTTCTTCGTCTTCCACCGGAACCAGACGGGGCAGCATTTCAACGATCGTGACCTCGGCCCCAAACGAGCGGTAAATCGAGGCAAACTCCACGCCCACCGCGCCCGAGCCAATGATGATCATGGATTTGGGCACCGCAGGCAGGCTGAGTACCTCAATGTTGGTCAGGATCGAGGAATCGGCCTGCAGACCGGGAATCATGCGGGCATAGGAGCCGGTCGCAAGGACGATATTTTTGCTGCGAATCTCTGATGTTTTGCCGCCAGCCGTCACCGCCACCGTGTGTACGCCGTTCTTCGCCGGGCCGGTCAGGCTGCCGTAGCCTGTCACGCGGTCCACCTTGTTCTTCTTCACCAGAAAATCAAGGCCCTTGGTGTGCTTGGACACGATCTTGTTCTTGCGGTCCTGAATGGTCTGCCAGTTCAGCTTGCCCGTGCCCAGGCCGTCGATGCCGTATTCGGCCGCGTCCTTGAGATGGTCGTAAATCTCGGCATTGAACAGCAGCGCCTTGGTGGGGATGCAGCCCACATGCAGGCAGGTGCCGCCAAGCTTTTCCTCCTTGTCGATAAGACAGGTCTTCAGTCCAAGCTGGGCGGCGCGGAATGCGGCGGTGTATCCGCCGGGTCCGCCGCCGATAATGGCAACGTCATAAATCGTTTCTGGCACGGAGCGCTCTCCTGATGAGTGATATCGATGAAGTCAAACACTCGATTGTAAATGAGACCTGCATCCAGTGTTGCAACCGAGGGCCTGATATAAGACGCGCCCCGGCACGCGAAAGATTCAGGCGCCAAAAGATGAGACAACGGACAGAATCCTATAGCATGGTTCAGCACGGCTGGCTGGGGTTTTCGCGTCGTGAATATCCGTTGAGGAGTTGAAGAGAAGAGATGGCAGGAATTGCGCTTCCGTTTTGGGTGTGGTGGATCATTGTGGGCCTGATTGCCGGCTGGATCACCGGCAAGATCACGAATGGCTCGGGTTATGGGCTGTTCGGCGACATGGTGCTCGGAATCCTCGGCGCCATCATTGGCAGCTGGCTCTTCCACGTTCTCGGGATCGGTATTTACAGTCGAGTCCTCGGCAGATTCCTGAGCAGAATCCTTACGGCCGTCTGCGGGGCTGTCATTCTGGTGCTGGTGTCGCGGATGGTCAGGAAATAGGCAGGCCCGCTCGTTTACTTCGGCAGTCCGGGGCGATAGCTGAAGCCATATATCTATTTTCTATGGATGTAACGGAGCCGCAGGAGTCGCGGCTGGTTGTGCTTTCTGCCGGGCTACGGCCTGAGACGCAATGCTCATCCGCACGGATTTTTCGAGTTGCGATGAAGGCTGCAGTGGATCAGGTCCCCGCAACATACCCGTGATGTTGCGGACGATTTGCACGGGAGTGAAGATCAACCCCCAGGGAAATCCCCACCAGCCCAGCAACAGAGATATTCCGGTATCGATCAGCTGGGCTTTGGTTCCGCACGAACGGCAGGAAATCTGGGGCGTACTTCTCCACGAAGTAATTACCAGTGCCGACATGATCCGGTGATGCACATGAACATCCACCGGACCAGACCCTCCACATTTGGGGCACGGCCCCTGATGAACTTTCAGCACGCTTTCGCTAACAATGTTTTGTGGGACCTGTTGTGAGATGGCAAGAAGAGCGCCTTGCCCGGCGCACCTCGCATTGCAGAAACGGAGATTGCCCTGCCGCTTTCCGCCAAACAGAATGGTCGAACCGCAGTTATCGCACTTAGCCATAAAAAGCCTGCCGTCTGATTTGGATTTCAGAGAGGCTAACACGACTTTCCGGCCTGTATGGAACTTTATTTACCGGTAGAACACTTTTGTCCGGTTGGTATCAACCTAATGTGTTACTGCAGCAGCCTGGCCGCATCCCTGGCGAAATATGTCAGGATCATCTGAGCTCCGGCGCGGCGAATCGAAGTCAGTGACTCCAGAATCACGCGGTCGCGGTCCAGCCAGCCATTGCGGATCGCCGCCTGCAGCATCGAGTATTCGCCTGACACCTGGTACGCCGAGAGAGGAACATCAAAGCGCCGGTGGGCTTCGGCAATCACATCCAGATAGGGCATGGCCGGCTTCACCATGATCATGTCCGCGCCCTCTTCGATGTCCAACTGAATCTCGCGCATGGCTTCACGCAGGTTGGGGCCGTCCATTTGATACGAGCGGCGGTCGCCAAACTGCGGAGCCGAGTCGGCGGCTTCGCGAAACGGTCCGTAGAACCCCGAGGCAAACTTTGCGGCATAGGAAAGAATCGGCGTATTGGTGAACCCAGCCTGGTCCAGAGCTTTGCGGATGGCGGCCACGCGCCCATCCATCATGTCCGAGGGAGCAACAATGTCCATTCCCGCACGCGCCTGCGCCACCGCCATTTGCGCCAGCAGGTTCAGCGTGGGATCGTTCAGAATTTCATAGTCCGTCGATTTCTTCGCCACAATCCCGCAGTGCCCGTGGGACGTGTACTCGCACAGGCAAACGTCGCCGATCACCACCACGTCGCGGACTTCTTTCTTAATGGCCCGCGTGGCCCGCTGAATAATGCCGTCTTCCGCCCACGCGCCGGTGCCGGTTTCGTCCTTGCTCTCCGGCAGTCCGAAAAGAATGAGTCCGCCCAGCCCCAGGGACTTCGCTTCACGGGCTTCCTTCACCGCTTCATCCACCGAAATATTGAACACCCCCGGCATGGAACTGATCTCTTTGCGTATGCCCTCGCCCGGGCAGACAAACAGCGGATAGATGAAGTTAGAAGGCGTAAGCCGGGTTTCGCGCACCAGTGCCCGCAAAGGCTCCGACTGGCGCATGCGGCGAAGACGAGTGACCGGAAAAGACATGGTCAAAAGTTTAGCAGACCGTCCGCTTGACATGCATGAATGCAAGCAAAGCACAATTACTTTGGTAAAGTCTTACGATTATCTGCAGCACGCCATACGTATCGAGTTAAAACATCCGTGCACGAGAGTTACAATATAGAAAAATGGATTATCTATTGCACATTTTGACGATAGCTGGAACTGTAATCGCCGCTATCGGTGCGATCCGTCTTTGGCTTATGGTTATTCAATGGAGCCATCGCAATGATGATCTCCTGAAAAAAAGCGAGATACAGACTCTTTTCAACACCGGGCAAGCCCGATCCAAAGCGCCCTGAAACTTCTGCGCCGCAGATGGCCACTGCTAGCCAGGTAATTTTGCTGGTATCTTGAATTCATGCCGCCTTCGCCGCTCCAGCATTCTTCCGCTCGCGTCCTCGAGTTCGAGGTCTTCCGCGACGTTCTTGGCGGATACGTGAGCTCGCCTCTGGGCCGTACGGGCGTGGCCCAAATTGTCCCCTCCACCGATCGTGCATGGATCGCGCGACAACAGCAGCTGGCGGAAGAGACGCGCCGCTTTCTGGTGGCCGGCGGCAGCTTTGATTTTGCCGGCCTGTTCGATGCCCGCACTCTGCTGGCGAAAGCCCGGATCACCGGCGCGGTGCTTGAGATCGACGAGTTGCGCGACGTCATTTTGCTGGTGGATAAAGCGGCGGAATGGCGCGAGCTGGCCGCTCATCCCACTGACTCCATTCGCAGTGCATGGGAGCATATGCAGCAGCTCTCTCTGCGGATTGCCGACTTTACTCCGCTGCTGCGCTACTTCAGCCACAAGATCATGCCCGATGGCACGCTGGATGACCGCGCCTCGCCGGAGCTGGGCCGCATTCGCCGTGAGATAGAAAAACAAAAGCGGGTAATACAGGAATCGCTTCGCGGATACCTGCGGCGGCTGGCCGAGAGCGGCGCCGCGCAGGAAGAGCTGATCACCATTCGCGGCGAGCGCTTTGTGATTCCGGTTAGGACCGAGCAGCGGCGGCGCGTTAACGGCGTGGTGCACGGCGCGAGTTCCAGCGGACAAACCGTCTTTATCGAGCCGCTCGAGACCATCGAGCAAAACAACGATCTGGTGCGGCTGCTCGAAGAAGAGCATGCCGAAATTCATCGCATTTTGCTGGAGATGACCACGCATCTGGGCGAGCAGGCCGCCGCCATCGCCGAGGCCATCGAGGTCATGGCGGAAGTTGAGCTGCAGTTCGCCAAGGCGCGCTTTGCCCGCGAATACGATTGTGTACGTCCGGAGCTGACCGAGGATTTTCTCGAGCTGCGCGAGGCCCGCCATCCGCTGCTCGAGCGCAACCTGCGCCCGCGTGGCGGCAAAGTTGTTCCGCTTTCGGCGGAAATGGATTCCGCACACCGCCAGCTCATCATCAGCGGCCCCAACACTGGCGGAAAAACCGTAGGACTCAAGACCATCGGCCTGCTGGCGCTCATGGCCCAGGCGGGAATTCCCGTGCCCGCGGTCACGGCGCGTCTGCCGGTGTTTGATTGCGTGCTGGCCGATATCGGCGATTATCAGTCGATCGAGCAGAACCTTTCGACTTTTTCCGCGCACGTCACCAACATTGATTTCATCTCCCGCACGGCCACGGCGCACTCGCTGGTATTGCTCGATGAACTTGGCTCGGCTACGGACCCTGAAGAGGGCGCGGCCCTGGCGGTGGCCATTGCCGAACACTTCCGCCGCATCGGCGCGGTCACGGTGATTTCCACGCACCACACTTCGCTCAAGATTTACGCCGCGAACGCCGCGGGCGTGCTCAACGCTTCCGTGGGCTTTGACGAAAAGACCTTGCAGCCCACCTATGAGCTGCGTATCGGTGTGCCCGGCGCGTCGGCTGGCATCAACATCGCTCATCGCCTGGGGTTGAATCCGCAGATTACTGACGCAGCCCGTGCGCGCCTGAGCACGCAGACCCAGGACATCGCCACATTTCTCGACCGCCTGCACTCCGAACTTGCTGAGCTGGAGCGCGAGCGCGAACTGGCGCGCAAACGCGAGCAGGAGCTGAGCAAAGAACTCAAGCGCCTCGAAGCCGAAGGCGCGCAGGAGCAGCGGCAGAAGACGCGCGAGCTGGAGCGCAAGATGGAATCGGTAATGCGCGACTTTGAGTACCAGATGCGCGAAGCCGTGAATGCCGTGCAGGACCGCGCGGCGGCGCAGAAAGTCTCAAAGGAAGCGGAGCGCCGGATCGCCAAACTGCGCCGCGAGTTCAAAGAGCAGTTTGACGCCTCCATCGTGGCGCACCACACCGGCGCGGACCGCGACGATCCCGATGCGCGTCCGCATGAGATCAAGCTTGTTTCGGAAGGCGATACTGTAAAACTCAAGTCGCTCGGCCGGACTGCTCTGGTCAAACGCAAACTCGACGAGAACACCTTTGAAGTCGAGATGGGCGCAATGAAGATGAAGGTTCCGCGGCATGACATTGCGGCGGTATTTACCCCGGCTACGCCGGTGGCGGCGGCGCGGGCGCGCGGCATCTCGGTTTCGGTGCAGGAAGATGAGAACACGCCCACCGAGATCAACGTAATCGGCCACACCGTGGACCAGGCCACGCAGCAGGTGGAAAAGTTTATTGACCGGGCATTTCTGGCTGGTCTGGTGCGGGTGCGCATCGTCCACGGCAGCGGCATGGGCATCCTGCGCAAAGCCCTGCGCCAGTATTTAAAAGGCCATCCACACGTGGCCACCATAGCCGAGCCACCACAAAACGAGGGCGGCGCGGGAGCAACCGTGGTTGATTTACGAACATAGCCAGTATCGCTGCGCGGCTGGCATTCAGAAAGTCTGCAAGTTTCAGCGACTCTCTCGTTCTTAAGCAGAGTCGTTTCCAGCGAGGAGTACCTTATGCGGCGAATGTTTGTTGTATCTCTGTTTTTCTGCTTTGCCGGCCTGGCGCGGAATTACGGCCAGTCCCAGCCTGTTACGGAGCAGCCCGCGCTCACCATCTACAATGCCAACTTTGCCGTGGTACGCGAGAACATTCCGCTCGATCTTACGGCTGGAGTGAATCACGTCACTTTCTCCGGGGCCACGGCGCACATTGAGCCGGATTCGGTTATTCTGCGCGATCCCAGCGGACGCCGCACCCTGCAGGTTCTGGAGCAGAACTACCGCAACGATCCCATTTCAGAAGGCCTTCTGCTCTCGCTCAACGAGGGCAAGGTCATCGACTTTCAAATCGGCGAGCATTCCACGCCGGACGGCAAGCGCGTGCCAGACGTGGTGCAGGGCAAAATCATCCGCAGCGGCTATACGCCGCATTACAGCGCGATGAGCCAGTACGGCCAGCAGTATTCTCAGCGGCAAATCCAGTACGCCAGCAATGTGGGGCCGATTATTGAAGTGGATGGCCGCCTGCAGTTCACGCTGCCGGGCAAGCCGCTCTTCCCCTCGCTCGGCTACAACACCATTCTCAAGCCCACGCTCGACTGGGCGTTGCAGACCGACAAGCCCGGTCCTTCCACGGCGGAGCTGAGTTACATTACCGGAGGCCTAAGCTGGTATGCCGACTACAACGTGATTGCGCCGCCCAGGGGCGACACCGTCGACATTGTCGGCTGGGTGACCATGGACAACCAGAGCGGAAAAGAATTCAACAACGCGCGCATCAAGCTGATGGCGGGCGACGTGAACAAGGTTCAGCCCGGTTCGTTCGACCGTCTCGAGCAGATGGGTGCGATGATGAAGGCAGTGGATGGCGCCCCTGTCACCGAGAAAGCCTTTGACGAATATCACCTGTACACTCTGGAGCGCCCAGCCACTCTCCATGACCGCGAAACCAAACAGGTGGAATTCATATCGGCTACCGGCGTGAAGTCGCAGCGTATTTATGTTTACAACGGGGCCGCGATCAATCCCAATCAGTACGGCGGCTACGCTAATTACGAGCGGATTCGCAACGATCAGAACTACGGCACGCAATCCAATTCCAAAGTCCAGGTGATGCAGGAATTCAAAAACTCCAAAGCCAATGGGCTGGGCATACCGCTGCCCAAAGGCCGAATCCGTTTTTACCGGCGCGACGAGGATAAACAGGTCGAATTCACCGGTGAAAATACTCTGGACCACACCCCTGCAGATGAAACCATCCGCGTCTATACCGGAAATGCCTTTGACATCACGGGCGAGCGCCGGCGCACCAATTACCATATCAGCAACGGCCAAAATTCGGTGGATGAGGCCTTTGAGATCAAAGTCCGCAATCACAAGAAAGAAGCCGTGGAAGTGCGCGTGGTGGAGAGGCTGTATCGCTGGAGCAACTGGGACATCCAACAGAAATCCGATGCTTACAACAAGCTGGATGCGCAGACTGTGGAATTTCGCGTGCAAGTTCCTCCGGACGGCGAAAAGGTAGTCACCTACTCCGTGCACTACTCGTGGTGATCACGAACAATGGCTGCCGGTCTCAACCGTTAGACCTTTGCCAGCCCCTGTTCGAGGTCCGCGATTAAATCGTCGGCGTGCTCGAGGCCTATCGAGAGGCGCAACAGGTTGGCGGGAGCGCGGGTGGCCGCGCCTTCCACGGACGCGCGATGTTCAATCAGGCTGTGCGGACCGCCCAGGCTGGTGGCGTGGGTGAACAGTTTGGTCGCGGACGCCAGCCGGAACGCCTCCGCCTGCCCGCCCTTTACCTGAATCGACATCATCCCGCCAAAGCCGGACATCTGCGCGGCGGCTGTCTTGTGTCCAGGATGGCTGGCCAGCCCCGGATAGTGGACCGCCTCGATCTTCGGCTGCCGGGTCAAAAACTCCGCGACACGCTGCGCGGTCTCGCAATGGGCGCGCACCCGCCAGGGCAGGGTTTGCAGTCCGCGCAGCGTAAGCCAGGATTCAAAGGGCGAGGGCACGGCGCCACCTTCGCGCTGGAAGCAGCGGACTTTCTCAAAATGCGCTCCGGCTTCCTTGAAGATCAGCGCGCCGGCGGTAACGTCGCTGTGGCCGGAAAGATATTTGGTCACCGAGTGCATCACCACATCGGCCCCCAGCGCCAGCGGGAGTGACAGCACCGGCGTGGCCCACGTGTTGTCACAGGCCAGCAGCGCCCCGGCTTTTTTGGCGATAGCCGCCACGGCGCGAATGTCGGTAATGTTGATCAGCGGGTTCGAGGGTGTCTCCGCCCAGATCAGCCGCGTGGTGGGCGTCACCGCGCGCTCCACCGCGTCTAAATCGAGCATATTCACCAGACTGAATTTCAGACCCCACGGCGCGAGATGGCTTTTCAGGGTGACGCCGGTACCGTAGTAAGCGTCATCGGGTGCAATCACGTGGTCGCCCGGCGCCAGAGACTGAAACAGCGCCAGAGTGGCCGCGCTTCCCGAAGAAAAGGCCAGAGCGGCGGCGCCGTCTTCGAGACTGGCCAGAGTCTCTTCGAGCATGGCCCGGTTGGGATTGTTGGTGCGGCCGTAGAGATATCCGCCCGGCAGGCTGCCGTCTTCGGCTTTTTCAAAGGTGGTGGAAACATGGATGGCCGGGATCACATCGCGCGATCCGGCTTCAGGCCTGCGTCCGGCATGGACGGCTCGGGTTTCAATCTTCATGACCGTTTAGAGTACAACGCCACGGGGGAATTGTCGCGCTGGGGTGTGAGGAAGTGAGGTTTGATGAGCTGGAAAGCAGCCAGCAAAAATACCATCTCAACGATGAGCTCCATGCTTATTCGATTCCTATAGTGCTCGACAGGCAATACAACGTGTTAAATATGGGATTTCGGGGCTCATGGGCACTTTAAAATAGACGAACATAGATGATGCTCTTATAATGCTGCTTTCCCGGCAGGAAGTTGGGGTTGTGGAAGAAAAAGACGGCCTTCAAATTTTGGATCCTAAACTGGAGTATCTTGAAGATGTTCGCCAGCAGCACCTTGCTGAGCGAATACAGCTTATTGATGCTGCAAGAGAAAGTGCACGGACATTCGACAAAGCAGTTCTCACCTTTGGATCCGCTATTTTCGGTTTTTCTATAGCATTCGTAAAAGATGTAGCACCCAGCCCAATTCCCAGCACAATAACATGGCTTGCCGTTTCATGGCTGCTGTTTTCTGTTGGGTTGTTAGCGATATTACTATCATTTCTTTTTAGTCATCAGGCGTGTATGTTCGAGATCAAGACTGGACATGATGATCTTCATACTCTTAAAGAGCGAATAAAAACCCAGCAATCCCTAAATGCTCCAACCACGCAAATACAAATTACTGGACAATCGCCACAACAATTTGTAATTATGTAAGTGTCGTCATTTTATTTGCTGGTTTGTTGTGCTGGTCTATCTTTGCGTTTTATAATATAGGTAAAGGGAGCAGAGCAATGGATAAAGTCTATACTCCTTCTGATTTCGAAAGAGGATACGTGCCGCCTCCACCGGCCCCTACAAGAACCCCTCCTCCTGCCCCGACACCTCAAGCTCCAGAGCCAAAGAAATAAATATGTCAAAACGCAGTTCTACAAACGACGGCTACACGCCACCCAGACAGCCACCGGCAAAAGTGCCGCCACAGAAATCGTCACCTTCTCCAAAAAAGAAATAATCCGCAGCTATCATTCAATTGAAACTCTGTCCTTTTTAAACACTCTAACGTTGACCGCTTCACAGTTTCTTGCTGCAAAAATGTCGAATTTCATATTTAGCAAAAGGTTATTTGGTAATGGTGGGATGAATTGTTATCATCCGTGCTAGCACTTTTACCCAGAGAGAATGCACCTGAGTGGGCAATCGTTGCTGGTCCGCAATATGCCGCAGGGCGTGCGGAACTGGATTGAGCGCGAGCGTGAAGCTCGCAGAATGTCGCAACAGGAGTTTGTTATTTCTCTACTGAAGCACGTCAGCGCCGACAGTCAGACTCTCTCTTTGCCGTTTGCCGAGGCGGCGAGGCAGCAGATACTCCCCGAGCCTGGCGGAATGCCCTTCCGCTTCATCGATCTTTTTGCTGGTATTGGCGGTTTTCGCCTGGGGCTGGAGCAGAACGGCGGAAAATGCGTCTTTACCTCGGAATGGGACAAGTACTCGCAAAAAACCTACAAAGCCTGGTATGGCGACACGCCTCATGGCGACATTCGCGAGATTGAGCCATCGGCCATTCCCGATCATGACGTGCTGGCCGCGGGCTTTCCCTGCCAGCCTTTTTCCATTGCCGGTGTAAGCAAGAAGAACAGTTTGGGCCGTGCTCACGGCTTTGAATGCCTCACCCAGGGGACACTTTTCTTCAACGTGGCGGCCATCGCCGACATCAAGCGGCCTCCGGTACTGCTTCTCGAAAACGTGAAGAACCTTAAGTCCCACGATAAAGGGAAAACCTGGGCTGTGATCCGTGAGACTTTGGAATCGCTCAATTACACGGTCTTCCACAAAATCATCGATGCCGCTGGCTGGGTGCCGCAGCATCGGGAGCGAATTTACATTGTGTGTTTTGACCGGCACGTCTTTGGCGACGACCCTCCGTTTGCTTTTCCCGAACCGCCGGAGGCCGCGCCCAAACTAAGCGACATTCTGGATGAGAATCCGGAGCCGCGCTATACGCTCACCGACCATCTCTGGAAATACCTGCAGAATTACGCGCAGCGGCATCGCGAAAAGGGCAATGGCTTTGGCTTTGGGCTGGCTGACCCGGATGGCGTCACCCGCACGCTGAGCGCGCGCTATTACAAAGACGGTTCGGAGATCCTGATTCGCCAGCCGGGCAAAAATCCCCGGCGGCTTACGCCCAGCGAGTGTGCGCGCCTGATGGGATTTCCCGACGGGCTTTCGCTGGTTGTGTCGGACACGCAGGCCTACCGCCAGTTCGGCAACGCCGTGGTCCCCAAAGTGGCGGCGGCGGTGATGCGGCAGATTCAGCTGGTATTTGAATGGCAGCTTTCCCGCACCGACAACGGCTCATCACAGGCCGTACTGGCACAAAAGCGAAATCAAGCGGACACAAGTAAGATTTGATTCATGGCTGACGTCCACACCCGCGAGCAGCGCAGCCGGAACATGGCCGCTATCCGGTCCCGCGATACGAAGCCGGAGATTCTCGTGCGCTCGCTGCTGCACTCGCTGGGCTACCGCTTCCGGCTGCATCGCCACGACCTTCCCGGCAAGCCGGATATTGTTCTGGCCAAACATCGCACCGTGGTTTTTGTGCATGGCTGCTTCTGGCACTGCCACAAGTGCCGGTACGGAAGCGTTGTCCCGCAGACGCGGGCGGAATTTTGGCGTAAAAAGCGCGGCGACACGGTACTGCGCGACCGCCGCAACACCCGCGCTCTGGCGGCGCAGGGCTGGAAGGTCGTAAAAATCTGGGAGTGCCAGACGCGCGACATGGAAAAGCTGCTGCGTACCATTGCCAGAGCCATGGCCCAGGTATAGCCGTTATCTCCGGCGTTGCATGGGCTGGGACGGAGACGTGCCTGTTCGCGGAAGAAATTTTGGCGGCAGGCAGGCTCACTTCACTGGGTTCCGATGGCGTAGAGTTGGGTTCGCATCATAAGCCGCTTGCCCGCCGTGAACTCTATGCCTGAGGCCGCCCCGTTTTGCTGAGCTCGCGGTAAAATCCCAGGTCCTCGCCGCGCAGAATCTTGGTGATGTAAAGAATCTGCCCGTAGTGCATTCCGAAGTGTTCCACCACCTGATACACGGCGTGCAGTCCGCTCACCCGGTAGCCCTGAATGTCATACATGGCCACCAGATCGGCTTCGGTGAGGCGCGCCAGCACGGCGCCAGCCTCTTGCATGGTGGCGCCCAGCCGTTCCAGCAGCACGGAGACGGGAACCCCGCCGCGCTCGCCAAATTCCGCGGGGCGGTCGCGCGAGTCGTGCAGGCGATTGAAGGACGCAACCAGCCACTGGCGCACGTTGCCGTTCAAATGGAGCAGCAGGTTGCCGGCACTGTTGCTTTGGTCATTGGGGCGCCACCATACCTGCTCCTCGGTTAGCGACGCAACGCACTCGCGCAGCCGCGGCCAGTATTGCTCCAGCAGCTTCCAGCGGGAGAACTCGAGAAAGATGGATGCCGTATTCGTGATGGTCATAGCCGGGCTCTATGATAACTATTTTGCAGATATCTCTGCGCAGGATATTGCAGATTTACATGATTCTGCGTACCCGATATTCATCGAATATGGCATCGATGCTGAGAATCGGCAGATTTTCGGCCTGGGCCACCCTTGCTGCTCATCACTGATTAAAAACCCAGAAACTGTTCTTGTTTTAATCGCCCGCCGTCCCCGGCAGTGGTTTGGGCTGGGGTATGCGCTTGTGCGCGGCTTTCCACCGGGCCACGCGCAGCCGGAAGCGGTCAAGGTAGAGATAAACCACCGGCGTGGTGTAGAGCGTGAGCGCCTGGCTCACAATCAATCCGCCGACGATGGCGATGCCCAAAGGCCGGCGCAGTTCAGCGCCGTTACCAGCGCCCACGGCCAGAGGCACGGCGCCCAGCAGGGCGGCCATGGTGGTCATCATGATGGGGCGGAAGCGCAGCAAACATGCCTGGTAGATGGCCTCTTCGGGATTTCTGTTTTCGGCGCGTTCGCCCTGGATGGCGAAGTCGATCATCAGGATGGCGTTCTTCTTCACAATGCCAATCAGCAGGATGATCCCAATCAAAGCGATGATGTTGAGATCGTTGTGCGTAAGCATGATGGCCAGAATCGCGCCTACTCCGGCGGAGGGCAGAGTCGAAAGAATGGTGATGGGGTGTACGTAGCTTTCGTAGAGAATTCCCAGAACAATGTACACAGTGGCCAGTGCCGCCAGAATCAGAATGGGCTGATTGGAGAGCGAACTCTGGAAAGCGGCAGCCGTGCCCTGAAATCCGCCGCTTATGGAAGCAGGCACGCCAATCTGGCGCATGGCCGTTTCGAGCACCTTCGTGGCATCGCCCAGCGAGCCGCCAAGAGCGAGATTGAAGGAAATTGTTACCGCCGGATACTGGCCCTGGTGGTTGACCTGCAACGCGGTGTTCGAAGGCTCGTACCGGGTAAAGGCCGAGAGCGGGACCTCGGCGCCGGTGGAAGAGCGCACGTAAACATTTTGCAGAGCGTCCGGCCCCTGCATGAGACCAGGATCGGCTTCCATAACCACGTGATACTGATTCAGCGGCTTGTAGATGGTGGAAACCTGTGCCTGGCCAAAGTACTGGTAAAGCGCGCGGTCGACCTGGGCGGAGTAAATGCCGAGCCGCGCGGCAGACTCGCGGTCCACGACGATCTGGGCAGCGAGGCCTTTGTCCTGCTGGTCGCTGTTGACATCCTTGAGCTGCGGCAGAGAGCGCAGCTTGTCGAGCACGCGAGGCGCCCAGTAATTCAGGTCATCCAGATTTTCCGACTGCAGCGTGTACTGAAACTGCGCATTGGACTGGCGGCCGCCAATTTGCAGGTCCTGAGTGGCCTGCAAAAACAAAGTAGCGCCGGGCACGGTTGCCAGCCTGGGACGCAGGCGATTAATCACCTGGTCCACGGTGGTTTTGCGCTGGCCAATCGGTTTGAGCGTGACGAACATGCGGCCGCTGCCGCCGCCGGGTCCGCTGCCGCCGGCAAAAGCCACTACCTTATCCGTGTCCGGATCTTTCTGCGCAATGGCCGCGAACTGGGCCATCTTGGCTTTGAGGGCAGGGAAGGAGATGTCCTGCTCGGCCTGGACGCCTCCATTCATTCTCCCCGTGTCCTGCTGGGGGAAAAACCCCTTGGGCACAACAATGTAGAGATAGACGCTCAGTGCGGCCGTGCCGATGGTGATCAGCAGTGTGAAAGCCTGGTGCCGCAGCACCCAGCCCAGGCTGCCGCGATACATGCCCAGAATAAAGTCGAAGGCCCGCTCGCTGGCGCGGTAGAACCTGCCGTGCTTCTGCTGGTCCACGGGGCGCAGAAACTTGGCGCACATCATGGGCGTAACGGTGAGCGAGATCAGCAGGGACATGCCGATGGCCGTGCTGAGCGTAATAGCGAATTCGCGAAAGAGCCGGCCAATGATCCCCTGCATGAGCAGAATGGGAATAAAGACGGCTACCAGCGAAGTGCTCATCGAGAGCACCGTGAACCCAATCTCCCGCGCTCCACGAAAGGCGGCGCTGACCGGGTCCATGCCCTGCTCCATGTAGCGGGTAATGTCTTCGAGCACCACAATGGCGTCATCGACCACAAAGCCGGTCGATATTGCGAGCGCCATCAGAGAAAGATTGTCAATGCTGTAGCCGGCGAGGTACATCACTCCGAACGTCCCGATCAGCGAGAGCGGAACGGCGATGCTGGGAATTACAGTGGCGCGTCCGTTGCGCAGGAAGAGGAATACAACGAGAATCACCAGGGCGATCGAGAGGCACAGGGTGAATTGAATGTCTTTTACCGAGGCGCGGACGGTGATGGTGCGGTCCAGAACAATTTCCAGCTTGACGGCAGCGGGTATGGAAGCCTGAAGCTGCGGCAGAAGTTCGCGCACGCGGTCCACCGCGTCAATAATGTTGGCGCCAGGCTGGCGGAAGACGATGATCAGGACCGCGGGTTTTCCGTTGGCAAAGCCGGCATTGCGTATATCTTCCACCGAGTCCTGCACGTTGGCCACGTCCTGCAGCCGCACGATGCCGCCGGTCTGGTCCTGGGCCACGATGATGTTCTTGTATTTGCTGGCCTGGGTTAGCTGGTCATTGTCCGTAATTTCCCACGCGGTAAAGGTATTGGCCAGCTCGCCTTTAGGACGGTTGGCGTTGGCCAGGCTGAGTGCATTGGCTACCTGCTCAATGCCAATCCCGTATTTGTTCAGCAGCATGGGATTGACTTCGGCGCGCACCGCGGGCTTGGCCCCTCCACCCACGAAAACCTGGCCCACACCCTGAACCTGCGACACTTTTTGCGCCAGAATGGAGTCGGCCACGTCATACATTTTGGGCAGCGACATGGTGTCCGAGGTGAGCGCCAGGATCATGATAGGCGCATCCGCCGGATTGGCCTTGCGCCAGTTGGGGCGCGTGGGCAGGTTCGCGGGCAGTTGGCCCAGGGCCGCATTGATGGCGGCCTGAACGTCGCGCGCGGCGGCGTCGATGTTGCGGCTCAGATCGAACTGCAGCGAAATGCTGGTGGCGCCGAGGCTGCTGGTGGAGGTCATCTGGTTGACCCCGGCGATGCGGTCAAACTGGCGCTCCAAAGGAGTGGCCACCGAGGAAGCCATGGTCTCCGGGCTGGCTCCGGGCAGCCCGGCGGAAACCTGAATCACAGGAAATTCCACCTGGGGCAGCGGCGCTACCGGCAGCTGGGTATAAGCAATCATTCCTGCCAGCAACAAGGCCAAAGCCAGCAGGGACGTTGCAATCGGGCGGCGGATAAATGGCGATGAGATATTCATGACTAATCCGCTCCGGTTACCGATTCCACCGGTTCAATGGTGTTGCCGACCTTAAAGCGCCCGAATCTTCTGGCAAGACGGTCAAACCAGAGGTAGATGACCGGCGTGGTGTAAAGCGTAAATGCCTGGCTCAGCACCAGTCCGCCGATGATGGTGATGCCGAGCGGGTGGCGGAGTTCCGAGCCGGTCCCGGTCCCAAGAGCCAGAGGCACGGCACCCAGCAGCGCGGCCATGGTGGTCATCATGATGGGGCGGAAGCGCAGAAGGCTGGCCTGAAAAATGGCTTCCTCCGGCGGCTTGCCTTCGACGCGTTCGGCTTCGAGCGCGAAGTCGATCATCATGATGGCGTTTTTCTTCACGATTCCAATGAGCAATATCACGCCGATCAGCGCCACCACGGAAAGATCGTTGTGGGTAAGGATCAGGGCCAGAATAGCGCCTACGCCGGCGGAAGGCAGCGTGGAGAGAATCGTAACCGGATGAATGTAGCTCTCGTACAGAACGCCGAGCACGATGTACACCGTGACCAGCGCCGCCAGAATCAGCAGCGGTTCGGAGGCCAGCGAGTTCTGGAACGCGGCGGCCGTTCCCTGAAAGCTGGAGTGGATACTGGCCGGCATTCCGAGCTCCTGCTCGGCTGCGGCAATGGCTTTGGTGGCATTGCCCAAAGACTCGCCCTGGGCCAGGTTGAATGAGATCGTCACCACCGGAAATTGCCCCTGGTGATTGATGGTCAGAGACGTTTTAGATGGTTCAAAGTGGCTAAACGTTGAGAGCGGAACCTGGGCGCCGGTGATGGATTTTACGTAGATGTCCTTGAGCGCGCTGGGGTCCTGGCGGAACTGCGGGTTGACTTCGAGCACTACGTGATACTGGTTGAGCTGGGTAAAAATTGTCGAGACCTGGCGCTGGCCAAAAGCGTCATACAGCGTATCGTCAATCGCCTGAGGCAGAATGCCAAAGCGCGCGGCGGTATCGCGGTCGATCACCAGATCGGCCCGCAGTCCGCCGGTCTGCTGATCGCTGGCCACGTCGCGCAGTTCCGGCAGAGTGCGCAGTTTATCCACGATCTTCGTGGCCCAGTCGCTCAGCTCGGCGGCATCGGCGTCTTCGAGCGAATACTGGAACTGCGTGCGGCTCACGCGGTCTTCTACTGTAAGGTCCTGCACTGGCTGCATGTAGAGCGTAATGCCCTCGACCTCAGCCAACTGGGGCTGGAGCCGGCGAATTACGTCGGAAGCGGTCACATCGCGCTGGCCATGCGGCTTCAGGTTGATCTGGATGCGGCCGCTGTTTTCGGTAATGTTGGTGCCATCAATGCCGATGAACGAGGACAGGCTGGCCACGGCAGAATCTTTCAGGATCACCTGCGCCAGTTTTTGCTGCCGCTGCGCCATGGAGTCGAAAGAGACATTCTCCGGCGCCTCGGAGACGCCTAAAATCACGCCGGTATCCTGCACGGGAAAGAGTCCCTTGGGGACAATGGTGTAGAGATAAAAAGTAAGCACCAGTGCGCCGGCGGTTGCGAGCAATGTGGCCGTTTGCCGCCGCAGGACCCACTTCAGCGTTTGCCCGTACAACTCGATTACGCGCTCATAAAAACGCTCGGTAGCGTAGTAGAAGCGGCCGTGTTTGGCCTGCGCCGGATTTTTCAGCAGGCGCGAAGCCATCATGGGCGTAAGCGTGAGCGAAACAACCGCGGAAACGAGAATGGTCACGCTCAGAGTGACGGCAAATTCGCGAAACAGGCGCCCGACAATGTCGCCCATGAATAACAGAGGGATCAGCACCGCGATGAGCGAGACGGTGAGTGAAATGATGGTGAAGCCGATCTGGCCTGAACCTTTGAGCGCGGCTTCGAGCGGCGTGTGGCCTTCTTCCAGGAAGCGATCGATGTTTTCGATCATCACAATGGCGTCGTCCACCACGAATCCGGTGGAGATGGTGAGCGCCATGAGTGAAAGATTGTCGAGACTGTAGCCCAGCAAATACATCACGCCAAAAGTGCCGACAATCGAAAGCGGCACGGCCACGCTGGGAATAATGGTCGCCGACAGGTTGCGGAGGAAGAGAAAGATGACCATCACTACCAGGGCCACGGTCAGCATCAGCTCAAACTGAACGTCCTCTACGGAAGCGCGGATGGTTTCGGTGCGGTCGGTAAGAATCGTGACTTTTACCGCGGACGAAAGTGCTCCCTGCAGCTGCGGCAGTACTGCTTTGATCCGGTCCACCACATTGATGATGTTGGCTCCCGGCTGCCGCTGGATGTTTACGATCACCGCCGGAGCCAGGTTCATCCACGCGGCCTGCTTTAGATTTTCCGAGCTGTCGATCACGGTGGCGACATCCGTGAGGTGGACGGGCGCGCCGTTGCGATAAGCGATGATCACCGATTTGTAGCCGTCGCTCGAGAGCAACTGATCGTTGCTGGCGATGGTGAAGGACTGGCGCGGCCCTTCGAGAATTCCTTTGGCCTGGTCCACATTGACCTGGCTGAGCGCGGTCCGCACATCTTCAAGGCTGAGTCCGTAGGAGGCAAGGGCCGTGGGATTGGCCTGGATGCGCACTGCCGGTTTTTGTCCACCGCTGATCGAAACCAGGCCCACGCCGGAAAGCTGCGAGATCTTCTGAGCGAGTACGGTGTCCGCAAGATCTTCCACTTTGGTCAGGGGCAGACTGTCTGAGGTCAGGGCCAGAGTGATGATGGGCGCGTCCGCCGGATTGACCTTGCTGTAAATCGGCGGATTGGGCAGATCGCGGGGCAGGAACGTGGCCGCGGCATTGATGGCCGCCTGGACTTCCTGCTCGGCGACATCGATGTTCAGATCGAGATTGAACTGAAGAGTGATGACGGAACAGCCATAAGAGCTGTTGGAGGTCATCTGGTTCAGCCCAGGTACCTGGCCGAACTGGCGCTCCATGGGAGCGGTCACCGATGACGCCATAACGTCCGGACCGGCGCCCGGATAAAACGTGGTTACCTGAATCGTCGGGTAATCGACCTGCGGCAGAGCGGACACCGGCAGCTGGCGATAGGCCACAATGCCCACCAGCAGCAACCCGATCATCAGCAGGGAAGTGGCGACTGGCCGCAGAATGAAGATGCGCGATGGAGTCATGACTGTGCCGGCTTCTCTGTCCGCGCTGGTTTGCGAGATGGACCTGGAGTGCCAGTGCTGCCGGACGGGGCATCCGTGCCGGAGCCAGGTGTTCCGCCACGAATTTCTATGTGCGTCCCTGGCTGCAGCTTATCCTGGCCATCGGTTACTACCATGTCGCCCGGATTGATTCCGCTGTCAATGGTCGCCATGCTGGTCGTGGTGTAGCCGACGGTGACACCGCGCATGTCCACGGTCTTATCCGGCTTCACGGCAAATACATATGCGCCCTGCGGGCCGCGCTGAATGGCGGCGGCCGGGACCACGATGCTGTTCTTTTTGACTTCAAGAAGCAGATGGGCGTTAACGAACTGGTTGGGCCAAAGCGAATTGTCGCGGTTCTCGAAGACGGCTTTGAGTTTGCCCGTGCCGGTGTTGGGGTCGATCTGGTTGTCGATGGTCAGCAGCTTTCCACTGGTCAGTTTAGTCTGATCATCGCGGCTGTAAGCGTCCACCGTAAGTGTTCCCTGGTGCATGTGCTGCGCCACCGAAGGCAGATAATCCTGAGGCAGGGTAAAGATCGCGGCGATGGGCTGCAACTGCGTAACAACCAGCAGGCCGTTGGGGTCCGAGGCGTGAATAATATTGCCAATATCCACCTGGCGCAGGCCCGCGCGCCCGCTCACCGGCGCGGTAATGCGCGTGTACGTGAGATTGAGTTTTTGGTTTTCAATCTGCGCCTGGTCGGAGCGCACCGCACCCTCGAGCTGGCCCACGAGCGAAACCTGCGTATCAAACTGCTGTTTGGGAATTACTCCCTCTTTGTAGAGGTCCTGAAATCTCTGCTGGTTAAGAGTCGCGTCTTTCAGCGCAGCCTGGTCTTTGTACAGATTGGCTTCCGCCTGCTGCAGCGCAACTTCATAGGGACGAGGATCGATCACCGCCAGCAGCTCGCCCTGCCGCACCATTTGTCCTTCACGGAACGCCACCTGCACCAGCTGCCCATCGATACGGCTTTTGATGACAACGGTGTTGAAGGCTTCCACGGAGCCCAGGCCGGTGAGATATATGGGCACGTCACGACGGTCGGCTTTGGCCACGGCCACGGGAATGCTTTGCGCACCGCGCCCCGGGCCTTTGCTCGCGGCCTGTGTTTTGGAAGGGCTGTTTCCGCATCCCGGCAAACAGAGCAGAAGCGCGGCAGCCAGCAAAAGCCGGTATGACGGCAAAAATACTTTAGGGTTAAACAATCTATCTCCTTGAGGCGGGGTCTCCACGGGTCCTTGAAAACACTTCCCTGGTCACCAGCTAGATGAGGTTACACAGTATACAGAGACAAGCACATCAACACACGCAAACTCGCCTCGAAAACGCGCCGTGTCCCTCGAATCTTTAGGACGCCCTGCATCAGGATTTTAAAGAGAGAATCTGTAAACAATTGTTAATTTCAGATGCGATTTATAAGGCAAATGTTTACACCGTAGGCATGCGTGGCGCCTTTCAGCGTGAACAGCTCCCAGACAGGATTCATTCCTCTGGTCAACAAAAGCTGGAAATTCAAGAACCAGAACGGCTTTTTCAAACCGTACTTTATTGAAGCCGATCTGCCGGTGCAGTTCAGCCGTCCCACGGGTGGTCCGGCCACCAACTCAGTTACATTTGCCACACATTTTGGTCTGGGGTGCTGAAGTTTAGCCACGGTTCACGGCCAGAGAAGTCCTGGTTCAGCAGACATTTCGGACAAGACTGCCCTGGCAGCCCGTCCGAGAGACGGGTTCACGCAGTCAATCGCTACCACTCATTTCCTGCGACGCAGTTTCACTTTCTCTTCCCGGTTCAATCGTCCTGCTATGCCGCGCGCCGCGAAGGCCGTCTGCCACGGATTTTCTGCTGTTGTTCTTCGGTCATCATCTCTTCCGGCCTGAGCTTTCTGCTGAATCCTTCCATTTTCTTCAGGGCAGATTGCTCTTCCCGCAGATTTTGATTGAGCAGTTGCGCCACTTTGGCGTGTTTCATCTCGCGCGCCAGAAGTATCAGAGATTTGTATGCGCAAATCTCGTAGCTTTCCACCCTGATTGCCGCGCCCGCGTGGAAGATGTCCAAAATATCGTTGGCCGGGTTTTCTTCCATGAATGCTCTCTTTTCTTCAATCAGTCCCCTGATTCCCTGGCAGGGTATTTCTTCCGGATTTTCGCCGAGCAACTCGAAACACTGGTTGAGCCGTTCAATTTGTTTTTCCGTTTCCCGGCGATGGCCCTCAAACGCCTTTTTCAACTGAGGATGGGTGGAATCGTCGGACAGCTCCCGCAGATATTCTGCCTGCTGGCGCTCGCCATCCAGAATGTCCGCCAGTTCATACACGAATAATTCATGCCCCGTTTGCATAAAACCTCCCTTGGCTTTTCTGATGAGCCGGGATGCAAGGAAGTGGCCTTGGCTGAGCACAAGCAGGAGTAAGGATGAAGTTTTTGACCGGGAGCAACGCTACAGAAGCGGGTCGGGATGATCGCTCATCCGGAACTGGCTCCGGAAATGCTCGGAAAGGAGGTTTACCGCGTCTTTATTCTGTTCACGGTCCTGTTGCAGCAGGTAGCGCATCGCTTCCACGATCAGGCGCTGGCCTTCAATATAGCGGGGATCAGAGGAGCGGGATTTCCCTTTGCGGCGAGAGGGATCCGGAAGCACGGGAATAGTGAAAACTCTGGCCATACGTTGTTGCTGAACGTGCTGCTCTTGTTCAGACGCCGAAGTGAGCGCCAGTGTTGTAAATTCTAGTAAAACCCGGAGTGGAAAGAAAGAAAATAATTTTCAAAAAAAACTTATGGTCGCACGACTTTAGGATGGCCAGAGGTCTTCAGATGGAAGGCATCGTCGGGCAGTTTGCCGTTCACCACGATGTTGGTGTTGTGCACCAGGCGGTAATCGCCGGATGCCCCCTCAAAGAACTGCTGGCGTAAAGCGACGTCGCGGGTTGGGTCGATCCACAGCACAATTTTGCTGAAGGCGTGCTGAAGTCTGGGCGTGGTGGGAGTGAGTTCCAGCCTCGCGGTATTTTTTCCATCCACCATTTCCCAGCCGCCCAGCTTCACCTCGTAAGACTTCCGCAGATCGTCACCCCGTCCTCCAAACCCAAGGCTCATCAGGGCCTCAAGGTCGGCCTTATCATTCCCCACGTTGTGCTCGGTAATCTGGTTGATACCCGGCTCGTACAATCTGCCCAGCCCCTCTTTGGCGTCAAAAACAATTTCCTTCGGCGCCGGCGAGACAAACTTGATGCCAATGTCCACGCCCTTGCTGGTGCGTCGCAGATAGAGGCGGCCATTCTGGACATCTTTCGTGTCCACTACTTTTGTATATTGCTCCCACTCGGAATCGGCCTGTACAGATTTAAAGTTGGCCGAAGCCTGGTTCATCTGCGCCAGAACGCCTTGCAGATCGTTTTGAGGAGCGCTTTGCGGCGCTTTCGCCTGGGCCACGGCCAGACTTAGAAAGGCAGTCAGCAGAAGCAGCGTTCCCCTCGTAAACCAGGAATTCATGCGCTGGCTATTTTGGTTTCTCATCTATTTCCGGACCCACGCGCGATAAGCCACAACCTGACCATGTGCGTCCCTTACCTGCTCGATCTTATCTATCGCGACCTGTCCGGCAATGGGCCGAAGCATACGCTGGAAGTTGGTGCGCACCATGTCGAAATCCTGGGCATCGACCGCCGAGGCGTCCGCCTGCCAGACCGTGCCCTGGTCGCCGCTTGCCGTCACAATGAGCTGGTTGGGATGCCGCGCCTGTACGGCCGATTGCGGCTGGTCCTTGAAATTGACATAGCGCGGAGCCACGAAGATGAATGCCAGGATCAGCGTGACCATTACGTCGTAATGGAAGCTGCCTCGCTCATACGTCCAGAAAAAATAGCTCTTAAGAATGCGCCACATAAGACGAAGTTTAGTGTAACAAAAATGGGCCCTGGCTATTGGTTTCTGGCCAGCGCCCGTGAATCTGAAATCGCACAGCTATGTTTCACGAACAAAACTTTAGAGCTGCCGCTTCTCGATCCGCTCCACACCCATGTAGGGCCGCAGGACTTCCGGTACGATCACGCTGCCATCCGCCTGCTGATAATTTTCGAGAATTGCCAGCCATGTGCGGCCGATGGCCAGGCCGCTGCCATTGAGGGTATGCAAGAATTCGGTTTTTTTACCGCCCTCCGGACGCCAGCGTATGTTGGCCCGCCGGGACTGGTAGGCCTCAAAGTTCGAACACGAGGAAATCTCGCGATACAGCTGCTGGCCGGGCAGCCAGACTTCCAGATCATAGGTCCGGGCCGAACTGGGGCTCATATCACCGGCGCACAGCAGCATGACCCGGTAATGCAGGCCGAGTTTTTGCAGCACCGTTTCCGCATCGCGTGTGAGCTGCTCGTGCTGCGCGTTCGATTCCTCCGGCCGCGTGAACTTGACCAGCTCAACTTTCTGAAACTGATGCTGGCGAATAATGCCGCGCACATCTTTGCCGTACGACCCGGCTTCACTGCGGAAGCACGGGGTATAAGCCGTTACCGAAACAGGAAGGCGCGCGGCATCGAGCACCTCGTCGCGATACAGGTTGGTCAGCGGCACCTCGGCGGTGGGGATGAGCCACAGATCGTGCTCCTGGCACTTGAACGAGTCCTGAGCAAATTTGGGAAGCTGGCCGGTACCGTACATGGAATCCGAATTCACCAGGTAGGGTGGCAGGACTTCCGTGTATCCGTGCTCACGGGTATGCAGATCGAGCATAAAGCTGGCCAGCGCACGCTCCAGTTTGGCTCCCAATCCCCAATAGACGGCAAATCGCGCGCCGGAAAGTTTGGCCGCGCGCTCCATATCGAGTACTCCGAGCTGCTCGCCCAGCTCCCAGTGAGGTTTAGGGGTAAAACCGAACTCGGTGGGTGTTCCCCAGCGGCGGACTTCCACGTTCTGCTCCGCCGAATTTCCAGCCGGCACCTGTTCCTGGGGAAGGTTGGGCAGCATGGCCAGCGAGGTGCGCAGCTCCTGGTCGATCTCCGCAGCCTGCTTTTCCAGCGCATCGCCCTTTTCGCGCAGGGCTTTGGTCTGCTCCATCTGCGCACTGGCGTCCTGCCCGGCTTTTTTGAGGCGCGCAATCTCTTCCGACGCGCGGTTGCGCTGCGCCTTGAGCCCTTCGCTCTCGGTAATGAGTTTGCGCCGGCGCTCGTCCAAAGAGCGGAAGCCTCCCAGCAGCGGCTGCGGATCAATTCCCCGACGGCGCAGCAATTCTTCCACTTTGGGCAGATTCTCGCGAACAAACGTAAGATCAAGCATAACGAACTACTTTAATTGAAAGCGCCGGGTTTTGATAAGCGCGCAACCCCTTACCGCAGATTTGCTCGGATTTTTATTTACCGCTGATTACACAGATGACACAGATCGGAAACGAATGCTTCAGTGACAAAACCCGCCGCAGATTTTTAAACAAACCACGAACAAGCACTTTACCCGAAAGATGAACCAGACCTCCTGATCTCCTTCGTGTACCTTCGTGTCCTTTTGTGGTTCCAATGTTCCTCAAGCGAATCTGCCTTCGCGGTACACTAGCTCTTCATGTCGACCGCATTGCCAGAAGCAGCAACGCCGCGTAAGCCCGACCTTAGTGTCAGCTTTGCCGGGATCACTTTCAAGAACCCGGTCCTTGCCGCCAGTGGGACCTTTGGTTACGGCATCGAGTTTGAAGATATCGTGTCGCTCGAGAAGCTGGGCGGCTTCGTTACCAAGGGATTGTCACGCGAGCCGATGGTGGGCAATCCTCCGCCACGGCTGTTTGAGACCGCCGCCGGCATGATGAACTCGATTGGTCTGCAGAACATCGGCGCGAGGGCCTTTGTCAGCGAGAAGCTGCCACAGCTGGCGCGCAAAAAGAACCTCGTGGTGATCTGCAACGTCTTCGGCTACACCCGAGAGGACTATGAAGCGACCATCCGCATCCTGAATGAAGCCGAAGGTATTGCCGCCTACGAACTCAACGTCTCCTGCCCCAACACCAAACATGGCGGCATGAGCTTTGGCAGCGACCGGGCAACTCTGGAAGAACTGGTGGCCAGCTGCAAGGCCGCGGCGCGACGGCCATTGATCGTGAAGCTCTCGCCCAACGTCACCAGCATTCCGGCCATGGCCAAATCGGCGGAAAATGCCGGAGCGGACGCCATCTCCCTGGTCAACACCTTTGTCGGCATGGCCATTGACGCGGAGACACGCAAGCCGCGCATCTCCAACGTTACCGCCGGACTCAGCGGCCCGGCCATTAAGCCCATCGCCCTGCGCATGGTCTATGAAGCCGCGCATACCGTGGATATTCCGGTGATCGGTATCGGCGGCATCACCACGGCGGAAGACGTGATCGAGTTCATGCTGGCCGGAGCTGCGGTGATTGAAGTGGGTACCGCGAACTTCTGGGACCCATGCGCCACCGAGAAGATCGTGGACGGCGTGCGCCGCTGGTGCCTGGAGCACCGCGTGGCCAGGATCACCGATCTGATTGGCACGCTGGAAATCTAAAATCTTTGCAACACAGAGGAACGGAGGAAACAGAGGGAAACTGAAACAAACATTTTTTCAAATCCTCTGTTTCCTCCTTTCCTCTTGTTGAGATGTTTTCGTCCGTCGGCTCAGGCAGAGTGCTGAGTACTCATTGCTGAATGCTCCTTACGGATGATCGCTCTTGAGGAATTGCTGTGCGCCTTCAGGCAGGCGTTCGCGAATCTGCTGGGGCAGACGATCATGCAGCTTGCGGGCGTGAATGCGGGCCACGTCGGCTACGACTACCGGAGCCGGCGTAGCGACGGCAACGATCAGCCAGACCACGCTAAAGAACAGAAAACCGGCCAAAGCAATCAGCTCCAGCACCAGAGCATGGCGGGGCGAGTAATGGCGCACGGCGCCAAAGGCCACCAGAAACATAACGGCGGAGACGCTGGCCACGATCATCAGGCCCAGATCAATGGCGCGATGCAGGAACTGGCGGCCACGGCAATGGGCGCACTCGGTAAAGTGCTGCTCATAGTCACCGCGCATCTCCGGCGCGAGGCCGGAAATGTCGTAACGCCAGCCGGCGAGAATATCTCCTACTACTTTGTCAGTACACATCATGCGGATCGACGGGAGGCCTTGCGCAGGCCTGCCACGGTTCATCTTCTCACCCCAGGCAGAAGGGCTGCAATGGCTGGTCCTGGTGAGCCAGAGTCACGGCGCAGGATGCAAACAGATTGCCCTGCAGATTGAGGGCGTCTTTCGCGGCCCGCAGTGCTATTTCCGGGTGATTATTGTGCTCGGAAAGATGGGCCAAAACCAGGAACGCTGCTTTGCCGTCAAAATCTTTTTCAAAAAATTCCGCCAGCGCGGCATTCGAGAGATGGCCCACGCGGCTCATGACCCGCTGCTTGACCGTCCAGGGATACGGCCCGTTGCGCAGCATCTCCAGATCGTGGTTCGATTCGATCATCAACCCGTCACAGCCGCGCAAATGGTCCTTGACGCTCAATGGCAGGTAACCAAGATCGGTGACAAGACCAACCTTCACCCCATCGGCGCGGAAGGTAAAGCCCACGGGGTCGGCGGCGTCGTGCGGAATGGTGAATGGAGTTACTGTAATGTCGCCCACGGTGAAGCTGTGTCCCGACTGGAATTGCTCATGACGGCCCAGCTTTGCCGGTCCGCCGTCTTTGTCTTTGGTGGAGCGCCGCCAGCTCTGATACGTGGCTTCCGTCATATAAACCGGGATTTGCAGTTTGCGTGCCAGCACCTGCAGTCCGGCAATGTGGTCGGCATGCTCGTGCGAGATCACAATCGCCCTGAGCTGATGCGGGTCCTCCCCCGCTTGCTTCATGCGTTTCAGGGTTTCCCGGCAGGAAAGGCCGGCATCCACCAGAATGCTGGCCCGTGCACTGGACAGCACGGTGCAGTTACCGTGGCTTCCACTGGCCAAAACTGTCATTCGCACCGGCATTAAGATGCAGAATAGCGGAGTTTATGTTTTGTGCGGTAGTAGCAAAGTAGTTAATGGGCGGAAAGCAAGCACTTACCGCGGATTTGCGCGGATCAACGCGGATTGAAATTAAAAACAGCAATAAACAGCCAAAGGCCAGGTATCCGTGCCCCAGCTCGCTTAATGCCACTGCTGATGGAAGGTATGCGGATCGCCATCGCCGATGCGCTCGCCCGAGAGTGGAACTCCCAGGCCCTCACCTTCCATCTTCAGGCTCGCTGCGCGGTCATTTTCGAGGACAAAGGTAATGCGCGCCTGTGGTGACGAGCGCATGGCGAAGCTGCCATCCTCCTGTTTGAGCAGACGTTCCGGCGCTTCGCCCAGCGGCTCGATCATCAATCGGCCGTTTTCATCAAATACCCGATACGTCCTCCGATACTGGGCAAAAGAATCATGCAGATTGGAGGAGAGCCGGTCGAGTTTGAGCACAAAGGTCCCGGCAAGCTGTTTGCGTTCTGCCTGGGAAACCGGCTTGTCAGCCAGTGTCCTTGGTTCAGCAGGATGCGATGGCGGCAACGGCGGCAAGCCGAGCACGGCCCGGGACAACGCACGGGTAAGCGCGTAGGCATTTTGCCCTTCCGTGTTGGTGAGCACGATGACCGTCAGCTGATCTTCCGGAAAGTCATACAAACTGCCGCTGTAGCCAAGCAGCGAACCATGCTGGCCAATGCGCCGGTGCTCTTCCTCATGATTGAGGATCATGGCGAAACCGTACTGCGCTTTGGGATCCTGCGGACTCATTTGCGTGGCTGCGCCTTCGGCCGTGGACATCAACTTAAAGCTCTCTGGCCGAATCAGCTTCTTTTCCTGAATGGCCCGCCACAGCCGGTAGAGATCGCTCACGGTGCTGCAAAAACGCAGGTCGGCGTTGTAGGCCATGTCATTTTCGTTTGCCGGAACATAGCTATCGCCTCTTTTGCGATACGAGTGGGCCAGACCGTGCACCAGGCTAAAGTCGTCGCAATAACTGGTGGACTTGACTCCCGCGGGCAGAAAGATGTTCTGCTGCACGTAATCGGCAAAGCTCTGCCCGGTAACGCGCTCCACAATCGTGACCAGGAGCTGAAAGCCGGAGATGGACCAGTCCCATTTGGCGCCTGGCTCATTGACCCACTTGCGGCCGGCATAGAGCGCCATCACTTCGTCCAAAGCTTTCGGCTCGCGGCTGGTCGCTTCAATAGGATCACCAAGATAGTGGTAATCGACAATTCCCGAGGTGTGATTGAGCAGCTGGCGGATGGTCACATGCCGGCCCTGCATGGGGAACTCAGGAATGTATTTGGCGATATCGTCATCGAGCGCCAGTTTGCCCCGCTCCATCTGCTGCAGCACGGCAATGCCGGTAAAGGGCAGCATGGGGCCAACCACGTGATACACCGTCTCATCTTTGGCTGGCGCTTCCAGTCCCAGGTCGGCAAAGCCGTATCCTTTGTGCAGCAGAATACGGTCGCCGCGCGCCACCAAAACGGACGCCCCGGCAATGCGCTCCTGAGCGATGAATTGCTTCGCGACTTCATCCAGATCAGGCGACGGGCCGGCAACGGCGAAGGCACTTCCGCTTAGACCGAGAATGGAAACGACGAAAGAAATGAGAGCGAGATTTCGCATGGCGAGGAATTATATATCTGCTTTGCCCTGGCGAAGCTGATACCATACACAGTTTTGCAGCAGGGGATAACCCGCACACGAAAGGAACTGCCCGCGGATGGCCTCGTTCAATCGTCTCTCTCGGTCGCTTTTGATTTGCATTTTGGCGGTGCTGGCCAGTGGAGTTGCAAAGGCCCAGAGCCAGTTCGAAGTCACCGAAACCACTATCGCGCAAACTCACGCCGCACTTCGCGCCGGCAAGGTAACGTGCCGCCAGTTGGTGGAAGCCTACCTCAAACGCATTCGCGCTTATGACCAGTCCACCGGGCTGAACTCCATTGTGGTTATCAATCCCAGCGCCCTGGCTGATGCCGACCGGCTTGATCGCGAATTCAAGCGAACGGGGAAGCTGCGGCCGCTGCACGGAATCGCCATGATCGTGAAAGACAATTACGACACGAATGATCTGCAGACCACCGGCGGCTCTCTGGCCCTGAAAGGCTTTGTGCCTTCCACCGATGCCTGGATGGTGAAGAAGATTCGCGAGGCGGGCGGCATTGTTTTGGCCAAGTCGAATATGGCGGAGTGGGCTTTCAGTCCTTACGTAACCGTAAGCTCGATTGCGGGTATCACCCGCAATCCCTACGATCTGGAGCGGGTTCCCGCCGGCTCCAGCGGAGGCACCGCTGCGGCAGTCGCGGCCAGTCTGGGCGAGGCGGGCCTGGGCACGGACACCGGCAACTCCATTCGCGGCCCTTCTTCGCACAATGCGCTGGTGGGCATCCGCCCGACTATGGGCTTGACCAGCCGCGACGGCATCATCCCGTTATATTTTGGCAATGACATAGGCGGCCCCATGGCGCGCAGCGTGGAAGATGCCGTCCGGGTCCTCGAAGCCGTTGCGGGATACGATCCTGCCGATCCGATTACCCAACAGTCAGAAGGCAAGATCCCCAAAAGCTATACCCAGTTTCTCGATAAAAACGGCCTGCGCGGAGCCAGGATTGGCGTTTTCCGCAGCTATATTGACGCCCCCACAACCGATCCGCAGATCAAAGCTTTGACCGAGGCAGCTATCCAGGATTTAAAGGCCCAGGGCGCGGAGATCGTCGATCCTTTTGTGGTGCCTGATTTTGAGAAGCTCACGGAGAATATATGGTGTGGCGACTTTCAGGATGATGTGAATCACTACCTCGCGGCCCATGCGCAAAATGCCCGCTACAAAAATCTGGCGGAAATCGTACAGTCCGGCTTATACCTGCCGTATATCGAGAAGCGCCTGAAGTCCGCAACAGAGCCAACAAATCCGGCGAGCGGACCGAACCCGCCCTGCCTCGATCTTTACCACAATGAGAAGAAGATCGCCTTCCGCAACGCCGTGCTAGCGGCGATGGACAATGCCCACATTGACGCGATTATTTATCCCACGTGGAGCAATGCTCCGCGCAAGGTGGGAGACATGCAAAGCCCCGCGGGCGACAACAGCCAGATTCTGTCACCGCAAACCGGCTTTCCGGCCATTACCGTTCCCATGGGATTTACTCACGACACACTGCCTGCCGGGCTCACTTTTCTGGGCAGGCTTTTCGCCGAGCCGGTACTGATCCGCTATGCCTACGCTTATGAACAGGCCACCAGACATCGCCATCCGCCAGAGAAGTTTCCGCCGCTGCATGACCGTAACACCATTGCCACTCAAGGGAGAGACCTGCCGTGAAGAAAGTTTTACTTGCCGCGCTTTTCGCAGCGCAGATGATGTTTGCCCAGAACACTCCAGCCGCCAAACCCGAAGCCGAGCGTCATGAGTTTGTGATCGCGAATTTCAAAACCGAAAGCGGCGTAACCCTGCCGCAGGCGCGAGTGGTTTACGGCACCTATGGCCATTTGAACGCCGATAAAAGCAACGTGGTGCTGTTGCCCTCGCACTACATGGCCAACTTTCACGGCTATGAATGGCTGATCGGCCCGGACAAGGCGCTTGATCCCGCCAAATATTTTCTGGTGGCCACGGAGCTGTTCGGCAACGGGCGCTCTTCCTCGCCCAGCAACACTCCTGAGCCTTTCCACGGCCCGCGCTTTCCGGTAACAACCATCCGCGACAATGTGGAGGCGGTGCGCCGTCTGCTGACCGAGGAGTTGAAGGTCACGCACGTGCGCGCCATTATCGGCTTCTCCATGGGAGCGGAGCAGGCTTTCCAGTGGGCGGTGAGCTATCCCGACTTTGCCGACCGCATCGTGGCTACCTCCGGCACGGCGAAATGCCATCCGCACGGAGTGGTGCGCCTGGAAGGGCAAATCGCTGCTATCACCGCCGATTCCGCCTTCAAGGATGGCGACTATACTACGCCGCCGACGAAAGGTCTGGAAGCATTCGCCGTCGTATGGACGGGCTGGCTTTTCTCCCAGGAGTGGTGGCGCAAAGAATTGTGGCGGGAGCGCTCCCCGGACTCCACGACCTTCGAGCAGGTGCTGAACCAGTACCGCACCCACTTCATCCCTGGCGCCGACGCCAACGATCTCATCCTGCAGGCGCGGACCTGGCAGCGGCACGATGTGAGCAAGACACCGGGATTTAACGGTGACCTCGCGAAGGCCCTCCATTCCATAAAAATTCCCGTGCTCTACATGCCGTCAGAAACCGATCTGTATTTCCCCGTGGGCGATGCCCGCTATGAATCGGGCTTCATGCAGCATGTCACGCTGATGCCGATTCCCTCGCTTTGGGGGCACACGGCCGGGGCAGCCAGCAATCCAGCCGATGCAAAGTTTCTGAATGAAAATATCGGACGTTTTATGGCGCAGCAGTAAACAGTTCACTCTTACTTCTTGCCAAAGACCTCGCGCAGCAGCGCCGTAGTTTGGGCGGCGGGGTCTTTGCGGATTTTCTTTTCTTCCTCACCCATCATGTAGAAGAGGCCGTCCAGGGCTTTGCCCACCACGTAGTTGTCCAGATTGAAACTGCCGCCGGCGTTCACGCGTTGGGCCACGGGACTCTGCATGAGTTCGTCATACTGACGCACCACGCCCACGTTCTCCATGGATTGATGGACAATCGGCTGGAAGGCCGTGGTCAGCTGCTCCGTGCTGGTTCGCTTGAAAAAGTCAGTTGCGGCAGTGTCACTGCCGGAGAGAATCTGGCGGGCGTCGGTGAAGGTCATCTTCGTGAGCGAGTTGAGGAAGATTTGTTTGGCGGAGGGCGCGGCCTGCTCGGCGGCGCGATTCATGCCCAGCTCCAGTTCGTCCACCTGCGCGCCCATGCCGAGGAGCCTCATGCCCCGGCCCGCGGCCTGGAGTTTAGGCGGTAACAGAATTTTTATGGCGGCATTTTTAAAGTAGCCATCCGGTCGCCCGGTGGAAGCCACGGCCTTGCCCGTGCTCACCTGCAAAGCTTCTTTCAGGCCAGCGGTGATCTTGTCATTACTGAGAGAACTGGAGCGCACCCGGCCCAGAATCTGGCCGAGAGGTGAATCCTGCTGCGCGAGGCAGCACAGAAGAGAGGTATTGAGCAGTACGAGAAGAAAAATTCGTTTCATGAATCGGCTCCAGTCTTCAGGAGAAGAGCCCCAGTCATAGCACAGGGGGAAAGCCAGGTGCAACTCGCTTACATGCCTGCCAGCTTGCGGTCTAGTTCCAGCTTTTCCTGCTTCAGTCGGAGCAGAGCCACATCGTCCTTGCGGCGCTCGGCCTCGATGATTCCATGGATGATCTCCCGCTCGCGCTGCGCTAATTGTGTCCGATGCCGCAGCGCCTCCAGCGCACCCTGCACCAGATCCGGTGTTAATGCCTCGTCTTCGCGCATCACAATCGTGGCCAAAAGCTGGCGATCTCCGTCGCTGAGCGGCAACTGAGTGGGATCATCCGGTGGCTCGGAACACTCGAGCAGCGTCTGCAGAAGCGTCTCTGTCTCCAGGCCCTCGTGCAGCCGCTCGCCGGACAAAGCTTCCACCACCGTGCGCCGCATCTCGGCTTCTTCTCGCACGCCGGACGACACGGCCCGCACCAGCACTTTTTCTGATGGTGTAATCTGCGCCGCGCCCGTGGCTCGCACCGTGGTTGCCGACCTTCGCGTGGCCACTGATTTAAATTCCTGGCGCAGCACCGCCGAATCAATCCCCAGCTTTTGGGCGATGTCACTGGCCAGGCTGTCCCGCACAATCCGGCTGGGCACGCGCTGAATATGCGGCAGCAGAAAATTCAGCGCCTTCTGCTTGCCCTCCGGTGTGCGGATGGCAAACATCTTCAGCACGCGGTCGACCAGGTAATCGAAATACTTTGCCGATCCGCGAAGCGCCTCGGCATAGGCCTTTACGCCGTTGCGGCGAATGAACAGGTCAGGATCATACCCGCCATCGAGGCGCAGGATTCTTATGTTGAACTCCTCGGCCACCAGCATTTCGAGCGAGCGGTCGGTGGCCGCGGCGCCGGCGGTGTCGGGATCGAAGTTCACGACAATGTCTTTGCCAAAGCGCGCCAGCAGCCGCACCTGGGTCTCGGAAAACGCCGTGCCCGAGCTGGCAATCACGTTGTGGAAGCCCGCGGAATAGACGGCAATGCAGTCCATCTGCCCTTCCACAATAATGCTGTAAGTCAGCTTGCGAATGGCCTCTTTGGCTTTGTCGAGGTTGTAGAGCACGCGCGACTTGGAATAGATCGGCGTCTCCGGCGAGTTCAGATACTTCGGCCCAGCCTTCTCGTCTTTGGCCAGCGTCCTCCCGGTAAAGGCAATGATGCGGCCATTTTCATTGGCAATGGGGAAGGTGATCCGGTTGCGGAACTTCGAATAAATCCCGCCCGCCTCGGCACCCTCTTTCCAGGAAAACAAGCCGGACGCCCGCAGCAGTTCCTCGCTGTAATCGGACTTCAGCCGGTCGCGCAGCAAAAACCCCGAATCCGGCGCATAACCCAGGCGAAACTCGCGGATGGTTTCTTCTTTCAGTCCACGCGTTGCCAGATACTCGCGCGCATGGGCGGCTTCCGAACGGCGCAGCTGGTCTTCAAAGAAGGCGCAGGCTTTCTCATGCATCTCCATGAGCTGGCCGCGCTGCCGCGCTTCTTTCGCTTCCTCCGGCGAGCTGTATTCCGCTCGGGGCGCCGCAATGCCCAGCTTTTGCGCCACCAGGCGGACGGCTTCGGGAAAGGTGATGTTCTCGATCTTTTGCACAAAGCTGAAGACATCGCCTGAAACCCCGCAGCCAAAGCAGTGAAAAAACTGCCGCGAGGCATGGACGGAAAAAGAGGGTGACTTCTCCTGATGAAACGGACACAGCCCGGAAAAATTCTGCGCCCCGGATTTTTTGAGCTTCACATACTCGCCCACAATGCGGACAATATCCGCCTGCTGCTTTACCGTGTATGCAAAATCTCCAGGATTGGCCATGAGAAAGAACTATTGTCGGTTGTTATCCAGAGTTGCCGTCTTGCAACAGCTATTCCGGCGACTTGCTGTCTCCCGGATGCGCGTTTGACGTCTGGGCCGTTGCCCTGTGGTCGAGGTCAATGAGCTGCGAACCCGGCGGCTGCGCCAGGCTGAACTGCTCATCGCGGAAAGGCTCATTGAGGGTCACCTTCAGC